>Ga0131853_10000102_pt1 | contig 128654 bp, 133 predicted proteins | sample TergutLab28metaG_FD_92764 | JGI IMG/M metagenome (GOLD analysis project Ga0131853, IMG submission 92764) | Labiotermes labralis P1 segment gut microbial communities from Petit-Saut dam, French Guiana - Lab288 P1 (version 2) (version 2) | ecosystem: Host-associated > Arthropoda: Insects >...
GCTCGGAGGGATATTATGGCGTTGTTTAATACAGGTGCTATGATACATGAGTTACGAAAAGCAAAAGGGCTTACCCAAGCCCAGCTTGCAGAGGGCATTTGTGCGAGGCAAACTGTCACCGCTATTGAAAAAGGTGAGCGCAAGCCCGATTGGTTCACTTTTAAGCTGATAATGCGAAAGTTGGACGTAAATCCCGATAATTATTTTAACGACATAGCAAGTGCAGATGATATATTTGTTAGGCAGCAGCTTCAAAAATGTGATAAGCTTCTTCTTTCTTTTGATTGGGATGCTTTAAAAATTGAGCATGATAAAATGGAAAAGGACAAAAGATTTGCAAAGGGTGAAGGACACAGAATATTTTTGGGCTTAAAAGCTAATTTCTTCAACCAAGGAAAATATCAAAATCCCCAGCTTGCCATTGATGCCAGCATTGAAAGGTTAAAAATGTCACGCACCGATTTTGACCTTCAATTGGTTTCTACGTATATTCTGACTTTTGAAGAACAGATGGCTCTTAATTCTCTAGCCACAGCTTACTACAATTTAGGGGAGCATGGCAAATGTATAGATATTCGCAAAAATATCGCAATCTCATTTGAGCAAAATAACGAAAAGAGCCTAAATGATGCGGAGCTTAGCTTCCATTACTTCATTGTCGTAACCGGTCTTTGCCTTAATCTTAAAGACAGCCAGCGATACGAGGAATGTATAATCTGGGCTGACAAAGCTATTAAGTTATATAGTGGAAGCCACAACACAGTATTTTTTATGCGAATAACACGCTATAAAGCATTCAGTTTGCTTAAACTGGGACAAAGGGAGGAAGGGGAAAAGCTATATATAAAGGCTTTGCTGTACGCCAATATCTTTGACGAATACATAGAGCATAATTTCGAGCTTGCCAAAACGGAGTTTGAAGAAAATTTTGGCTATAAGCTGGATTTGTCTGTGTCATGGTAGGGGATTAGCAATAAATACGCTTGCGAGAAATTGGCCCAACATGGGTTATTGGACAAGTCTAATCATAGCCAAAGTGCTATTCTCAAAAACTGCATTGAGAATAGCACTTTTTCTAACTGTTAATATTTCAATCTTCCAGATTGCCAAGGGTTCAGGTAGTATTTTTAGATGGTGAAACAAGCATAGGCTTACGGAAGCTTTTTTCATTGTGCGTCGTAGATTTTTATATCCAAGAAATACATCCAGCAAAAAGTATAATCCCATGATTATAGCCAAACAACTTAAGAAGTAGCATAATTATTTTTCATTGCAACCTTGAAGCGTTGCTCGCAATGAAAAATAATTATGCGGTGAATTAAAGTTGTTTGGCAATACAAATGTCGATAGTTCGTCATATATAGTCGTCATGCGGTATAGTTCAGAAAAATGGATATTAATACCATGCGAAGAGGACGAGCTTGGAGGCAGGCTATTCTACTCCAAAGGAAAGTTCATAGTAAGAAAGATAGATGATTTAGTCGTCGAGCAATGTCATTACTATATTATGCGACAGAAGCCAAGTGACGAATAAAACTCATTTCTTCATCAATGTAACTAATCATAGCATGTCAAGTGGTCGCCATCGAAATAATGACACGCTATCTTGCACTTGACTAAAATCCCAAAATTATGGTATAATAATGACGTAATAAAGGATTAAAGGAAAACACGAAACAGGAGGCCAAACCCATGTCAATAATCCCAACAATAAGACCCATAAGCGAATTAAAAAACACCACAGGCATATCAAACCTATGCCACGAAGTAAAAGCACCCATATTCATAACAAAAAACGGCTACAGCGATTTGGTAATTATGAGCATTGATACCTACGAAAAAAATATGGCTATACTAGAGCTTTACAGAAAACTGGATGAAGCAGAAGAGCAGCTAGAATCTGGCGCACCAACCAAAAGCCACAGCGAAGTCATAAGAAATCTTCGGGGGCGAGTGAATGAGAAATTATGATATTCATTATTTGCCTATAGCAGAAGATGATTTGAATGAAATAGTTGATTATTTATCAGAGCATAGCATAAGTGCCGCTAACACTTTCATTGATGAATTAGAGGGGTTAGAAGAAAGACTTTCTATGTTTCCAGAATCTGGGTCACTAGCAAAAGACAGAAGATTGCGGAGTAAAGGTTATCGGATAGCAGTTATTGGCTCATATCTTTTATTCTACACTTTGCAAAATGAAAATGTTTATGTTATGAGGATTATCCATAGCAAAAGAAATTACATATCAATGATATAAATTGCAAAATGACATAAATTGAATATTTTAGAAATAATTCTGTCTATCAGTTTGTCTGTCGCTTTCGGTTTTCAATTCGATTTTGATGGCAAAAGGCACAAGGAAAACCGATTCAGGTTCCTACGAGGTCAAACTCGTGCAGGTTCAAGTCCTGTCAACCGCCGAGCTAATGCATAATCCGAACCATGCCGATTTGAAAATAATCGGTGATGGATTCGGATTTTTGTTTTGCCTAGCCCATAATAACCAACAACCCTGCTCTCATATACTTAATTATGATAACCCAGGACGGATGACATTATGAATCTTAAAAAACAAAAAATCGGCATCGCCCTCTCCGGCGGCGGCATGCGCGCCACCATCTATCATCTGGGCGTGCTAAGGTGGCTGGCAGAAAATGGCCTTATGGAAAGCATAGCCTACATATCCTCGGTTTCTGGCGGAAGTTTATGTGTTGGGCTGATATATGCTCACAATGATAACAGGTGGCCAGGCAGCCGGCAGTATCTTGAGCAGGTACTCCCCAAAATTGAAGAAGTGATGATGGCCAACGACATCCAAACTTCTTCCCTGGTACGCATGTTCCCCTTTTGGATGCATCGCAAGGTAAATCTTTTGGCAAAGGTTATCGACAAAAAATGGGGTGTTAACGGCATTATGTGCGATTTGGACGATACCCCTATTTGGTGCGCCAATTGCACTACATACGAAACCGGCAAGCGATTTGGCATTACACAGCACAAGATGGGTGACATCGTGGTGGGATATGCCGAAGGTCACAACCTCCCAATATCGCATGCTATGGCGGCTTCGGCCGGCTTTCCATTTCTAATAGGCCCTTATGCTTTGCGAAGGGATGAATATAGCTGGAGCGCCTCGGGATTTGAGCCCAAGACTCTGGTAAACAGCAGCAATCTTCCGAGTAGTCGCCATTTTCACCTATGGGATGGCGGTGTATATGACAATTTGGGGTTAGAAGCCCTCTTCCATATTTCAGACAGCCCATCCGGAGGGCATTTGTCCAAAGAGATTGATTATATCATCGTTAGCAATGCAGGTTCTCCTAGCCGCTTTAAGCGGCGCGGCTTTTCATCAAACCCCAGACGCCTTCTGGATATAGCGATGGACCAAGTGGGTGCTTTGCGCGTCAGAAGCATAGTGGGCCACATAATCCAGCAAAATAACGGCCTATATCTGCAAATAGGAAATAGCGCGTCTCGAATCCTAAGAAATTCCGCTCTTAACCCTGCGGATATAAAGCAAATCATTACAGAGAGCCTTCCGGAGCACCAAGCCGCATATGTAAAAAACTACAGTACAACCCTGCGTAGGCCAACAAGGGCTGATTTTCGCATGATATTACGGCATGGGTATGAGGTTGCCAGATGTGTATATTTGGCTGTTCTAGGCTCTGCATAGAGCATAGATTCAAAATGATCGGTTACAGCCTTGCCTACCTTGTCGAACCCCCTACTCACCAAATTACAAAAATCAACAGCCACAGGCATAGAGCCCGCGGCGGTTTTCATTCGCCTACATTCAGATAATATTGATTTGACGATTGTTATTTTTCATAGTACAATATCATTATGGATTGCGAGAGACGACTACGGGGACGGGACGACTTGAGAATAAAATTAGAAAAGCAGGCTTTAAAATACATCAACTCACAGGACAGACCCACGCGGGAGCGTTTTAGGGTTGCTTTGGCCGGTCTGGGGAAAGAACCTCCCGAAGGCGATATATGTTCCCCTTATCGATCATCCGCCCTTCCAGCGTTTGCGCATTGGGGATTTTCGAGTGATATTTTGCGAGATTGACAGCACAATAAGAGTGGTGAAGATTTTGCCGCAAGGCCAAGTATACAAATAAAGGAGTTGATTTTCGTGGTTAATAGCACTTCATATGATAAGGCAATAATATACAAGGCTTTAAGCGCCATGCCTAGGGAGCAACTAAGGTTCATGAGAGACTTTTTTGTTAACTTTGTTCCAGCCGATGATGAACTGGAGTCCATGACCGAAGCGGAATATAGAGAATGTCTGGCAATAATTCAAAACACAACTGATGAAGATTGGTTCGATCTGGACTGTATTGATACCGACTTGCAATCAAAACAATGCTAACCGGGCAGGCCGTATCGCGCACAGCTACAGCATACAGGCCTGCGCGCTAAGCATTGCTAAGATTGCAAGTCGGTATGACACATAGAAAATCAACCGCCGCAGGCATAAAGCCCACGGCGGTTGATTTTGTTATTCGCGTACATAGTTAGTCTTTAGATTGCATTGTGTGTAAAGCAGGCGATGGCGCATACCGGAATTACGGCCACGGCACCCAGCGGGTTGCCCATAAAGCCAAAGCCATCGTTCATGTTGCCCCAAGGGCCAAACATGTTTGTGCAGCTAGAGCCGACCGGGCAGGCCGGGGCCGCGCCCACGTCGCACAGAAGGCGCACTACGTCGCGGTCGCAGGTGAGCAGGACACCTGTAAAGCCAGAGCCGGAAAGGCCGCCGGATGTGGTGAAGATTGTGACGGTTTTGCCTATGTTTTCACCTAGGCTCTCGAGAAGAAAGCTTCCCCAAGGTTCCATAATTTCTTCCTCCTTTTTTGAAATTTAGGGCTGTACTACGCCCTAATCCATACTATGTACAGGAAGAAATTCTGTTACAGGGCATATTGTGATTCACTATGCTTGATGTTTTCTTGCTCATTTGGTATAATGGAGTTATCCATGCACTAGGAGGAATGTTTTATGAAAGCGATAAGAAAGCTATTAATAGCGTCTATGGGGCTTGTTTTGTTTATGGGCATTTTTGCTCCTACCGCCCTTGCTGCCAGCCAAATAGGCGTAACCATCAATGGCACAGCTGTAGAGTTTGAAGACCAAATGCCCGCCATTGTAGATGGCCGCACCCTTGTACCTGTTTCTGATGTTTTCCGTGCATTGGGGTTTTCGACCAGCTGGGATGGCCAGGCCAGAGAGACCACCCTTGTAAATAACGACCACCATATTGTTATCGCCATTGATAGCGACACATTCTATGTAAATGGCACGCCACAGACATTGGATGTGCCCGCGCAAATTATTAATGACCGCAACATGCTGCCCATACGCGCTGTGCTGGAGGCTGTGGGCAAGGATGTGGACTGGGATGGTGCTGTGCAAACCGTTGTAATTACATACGAAGAGGCCGTTTACCCCGACGTAGCTGCCGCGGCCGATATAGCACATGCAGAACAAAGAGAAGTGCCCATATGGTACTATTATGCACAATATAGAAACTCAAACCCCCGTGCAGCCGCAAGCAATGGTCATTTTGCCGCGACTTATGAAAATTTTATTACTACGCAGGCAAGGCCAAATACAGACGCTAGTTTTTCGTATCTATGGGATACCTGGCCTTTTCCGCCGATTGACCCGGAGCTTGACCAAGCGGCAAGAAATGCTATGCAAGAGGGCTTTGCAGGAGATGAGGTGCATCATACATTCCCATTTACCCCGGATTTTTTCGATAGTGTTACCGACGGGCTGGAGTATCACTTCTTTTTATGGGATAGCGGCGAGCCGTGGGGATTTTATAGGCGCAACACAGGGATAGTGGTAGGGATAGGCATGGCATCCCAAATGACAGATGCCCCGCATTCCCATACTGTGGCCCATGAAATTGCACATTCTCTTGGGCTGGGAGAGCATCTTGCCTTTCTCTTTGAAGAAGTGCTGTCTGACTGGAGACCAACGAGCTCACAACCAACGGTTTTTGGTTGGAGTTTGCGCAATTCTAGTGCAATGGATAGGGTTCTGATGGATTTGGCGGGGCCCGCTCAATTTTGGGAGGCAGTATTTTGGTCGCAAGATAGCTACATAGAGCTTTGGAATCAGTATCTTGGCCATTTTGTGCCATATGAAACAATGCAGCTTGCCCGCGCCGGGCATCAGGCTGTGCGGTCGGATGTTAGTTTGGCACAGTCTTTTATGGATAGCACAGGGCAAGAAGATGATTGGGATCTAACACATATATCCGTGGCATTTGCAAATGCCTTTGACACAAACCTGCCGCAAGCAAGACGCGATAATTACGCAAGAATAGCGCGACAGGAAATAACCGACATAGCCATTTGGGCACAGCAACAAGGTTTGCAGCCATACCAAAGTCATTATGCAGATATGCCAACGCGCATAATGCTTGTTCCGATAAACTAGGGGCTGTTGCCACTATAGCATGTACCAATTCCATTTAGTAGCACGGCGTCGTGCTGGCCGAAAATAAATATGTTTTCAGGAGTGTAGGGTATGGACAAGCTAATACAAGAAGCAAGCGAGCTGTTTAAGAACTGCGGCTTCCCATACTATGTATGCGGAGGCTTTGCTTTGGAGCTGTTTGCAGGTAAATCCATTCGGAGACATAGCGATGTGGATATATCTGTATTTGATGAAAACAAAAGGGATGTGGTCGCCCATTTGCAAGACTGTGGCTGGATTGTCTATAAAAAAATCTTTGAAGTAGGAAGTCTGGGGACGGTCACTCCCATATCCGATGCTGACGATAGCAAGCTAGATGATATCTGGACGATATGGGCGATTAACCCCAAAACCCACCCTGGGCCAAAGCTAAGGGAAGGCGAAACAGACATATACGATTTTGAAATTAAGATGGGGCATGTGCAGACAGAGTTCAACTTCGTAGAGATTGTTTTGGACAGTAAAGATGGTGATGACTTTCTTTGCGGAAAAAGCAAAAATGCGGCGCGCAAGCTGGATAAAGCTATACTCTACAAGGACGGTGTGCCATATATGGCCCCAGAGGTTGTGCTGTTTCTAAAATCCAATAAAGCATATATGACCCACGATTTTCACAAGGCTAAAACACCAGCCGATTATAAAACCATAGCCCCGCTATTGCCAAGCGAGAGCAGGCAATGGCTTATTGATGCGCTAGATAAGGCTTATCCCGATGGGTATGAGTGGCTTGATACCCATTTGCAATTTTAATCTTCTCACCACCCGTAGGGGCGATCTGCGCTCGCCTAATATCCTACAGGCGCATTAACATGTACGATAGATATTGGTAGCTGGTTCTAGATATGCCCTGTCTTGTCATCCTGAACGAAGTGAAGGATCCTTCGTTGCGCTCAGGATGACAAGACCCCACAAACCGTCATTCCGGGCTTGACCCGGAATCCCCTTATTATTAAGACCCAAAACCATTTAGCATCGAATAGCGCGAATATACATGAACTGCGGAGCGCATTAATGCGCTCCCTACGATGTCATTTTGAAATTAGATTGACGCAAGCCAGGATGACGGTTTGCGGGAGTTATTCCACAATATAGGCCCGTATAATAGCCGGAGAAACGCCCCATATATGGTTATTGCTCCAATTTTGCAGCCCTATTGGTATAAAGTCGAAAAACATATCAACATACAGCGGAATCTCCAGCACTTGGTGGTTAAGCTCCTCCGCCAGGTCTATCCAGGCATCTACGAATTCATCCCGGCCGTCCCTCGTGGATATATCCATAAAACGCAGGCGATTTGCCAGCTCAAACAGGTCTTGGTCGCGGGTGAAGGTGCTGTTCCAACCACCTAGAAGCTCCCAGTCGGGGTTTAGCGCGTTCCATGGGCTGTGGGCTGTGGCAAAATTCTGAGCTATATTAAACATATGAAATTCTGGCCCGATACCGTACGAACGAGCCAGGGCCACCAAGGGAAAGACGCCGTCGAAAAGATGGGGTGTTAACTGCATACCTATAGCTTCCATTTCATGGGGCAATAGATATGCAATAATGTCGGTGACGCGGTTAACACTAAATGTAGACCAATATATCTCCAGCCGCATCAAATTCCCTGTAATAGACGGGTCGGTATCAAGCTGATTAAAGCCCCATTCGGTATCCCACAATAGGTCATAGCTGCTTATATCCTTATAGCGCACGGCATCAATGCCCGGTCTAAAGGGTTGACCTTGGCTGTTAAGCACCCAACCTCCGGCCTCCAGCACCTCTATAGCCCTATCCGGGTTAAAGTAATATGTTGTTAACCTATCATAAAATCCGCGCTCCAGAGCCTCTTGATACCACCAATGCGCGGGAGAATACTGCCCTTGCACTACCATGGCATGGCCGCCTGTAAATATATCGCCAAATAACTCTCTATCCAGCAGCCATTTTATGGCCTGACGCACCTCTACAAACTGGGTTGGGCCGTGGTCCACATGAAAACGTATGAGACCATAGCCATTGCGCGGATAGCTGATATATTGATGGGTGCCGGCTTCTACCAGTCTTTCCAGCGCGGGGTTTACAATATCATGCACACCGCTGCCTTGGCTTGCAATTATATCTATTTCGCCAACAACCATGGCTTGTACAATAATTTCGGCAGGAAAATATGAAAACATAATGGTTTGGATTCTAGGGCGATAGCCATCCCAAGTGCCAGGGAAGTATGGGTTTGCCTCTAATGTAATTACACCGTTACCATGGTCTGTGCCGACAAAGCGGTATGGGCCGGGCACAACAGTTGGGTGAAAGCGATAGCCCTGATGCTGCGAAGCACTCCCGCCGGCAAGACCCAAGTTGCGGGTAAAATCATTAGAAAAAGGCCTGTCCGCGCCATTTAAGCCCCTATCCATCGCACGGCTTGTTAATCTATCAAAAAACACCCCATCGCCGTTGTCCACCAGCGTTGCAGCAGGGATAATGGCATGATACGGCAGCGGGCTGTGGTTCATAAACCTGATGGCCTCCCATACACATGGCAAATGCTCGGCATCTATCGTAACACTAAACTGCTCATCGCTATACAGGCGCACCCCGGCAAAAGTGTCGGCATCGCCCTGCAACCAAGCACTTTGCCCTACAATATCATGGCCCACAGTAGTAAAAGACCCTTGTTCCAAAAAATATGGATGATTAAAAAACACCAGATTTGCGGCATAATGCCTGGCGGTTATGTATGTGCCATCAGAAAACCTGTTTTGGGTATAGATGGTAAAGGTATATGTGCGGCTGCCATCGGCGTTGTCCGTAATTTCTATATCGCGCACCACAATAGGGTTTGCAAACCAATGGCCGTTGATATCACGCTCCATTGTGTCCAACCCGCGAAACATAAGATTGCGTATATCTGTATTAACAAAGAGAGTGTCCCAGCCGGCCATGATGTTTTCTGATGGCCACACGGTAGTGCCAATGACTATCTGCCCGGATGGCGCAATATCAGGTATGGTTGCCAAAATTTCGGCGCGGGTTGGGGTATTGTCTGCTTCAGATGCGAATACCGCTGTTGTCATTGCGAAAATGGTAATTAGCAATGTCGTTATAAACCTTTTCATTTTGATTCCCCCTTTATCTTGATTGCGCGGATAAATGGGCGACCACAGGTCGCCTCTACAAAGAACCGCCGCAGGGGCATGGTTGTCCCTGCGGCGGTTACTATTTTTGCTAATTAGACGATAAACTCTTTAAATTCTTCCATTACTTTGGCGGCGGCATCTTCCGAGTGGATTTGCAGCTTTAGGGGCTTGCTAAGATCCAGACTAAAGATACCCATGATGGATTTTGCATCGATTATGTATCTGTCTGAGATTATGTCGAACTCGCCCTCGTACATAGAGATTTGGTTAACAAACTTGCGCACCTTTTCGATGGTGTCCAATAGGATTGTTACTGATTTCATGTTTTTACCTCCTGTTTCGTTTTGGCTTTATAGCCTGCTTAGTATCTCCATTCCGCCGCTTTTTCGGCTTATTTTCCGCTAGGACTGGTGACGACGACAAAGCCCTCCTAACAAAAGCTCTGGCTTTGCGTCGTCGGGCTTTCCTTGCCTAGCGAAAAAACGCTCGAAAAATCGACGAAAGCGAGATACTAAACAGGCTATTAGCCTCATCTATAATTCTACCCTTTTATTGCGGGGTTGTCAATGAAAAAATTTGTATCGCATTATTATAATAGGATGGTACAGCAACATCCTAGGTCCCGACCAGCGCATAACCCCTCGTATTTTCTCCCGCATTTCTGGCTTATAGCAGGGAGTGGTGCATTTTTTGCAAGAGGTTTTTGTTGCCATATGGGGGCATTGCTCGCAACGGGCATGCGCATAGTTAAGCAATTCTAGGCAGTCCGGGCATAGCTCCCCTTTTGGCCTACCATGCCTTTTTCGGCAGTAAAGAGAAATCATCTTTAGCAGCATATCTTTTTCCCGTTCGCGCCTTACTTGCAGCTCTTCTTCGCTCTTGTTTTCATTATGTGCGTCATCCGGTTTTAATGTCCTTATGCGAAAAATAAACACATAGTGATGCGCTATAAACAGCACAGCCATCACAATTCTAAACACCAGATTTGGTATAGAGATAAATGAGATTATCATCATGGTGCTGGCAAAAATCTGTATTGTCAATTTTTGCCTTAGCGTCATTGCTCTGTGCTTTACATATCCCTCTAGATACTTTTTGTATAAATAGCTGTTCTTTAGCCAAGCAGATAGCTTTTCGGAGCTTTTGTTAAAGCAGTATAATGCCAAGAACAAAAAGGGCGTGGTGGGTATCCCCGGAATAAATCTAACCACAGCCCCTATGGATATTGCCAGTATACCCAGCGAAATATACAAAATCTTAAAAGCATGTTTTTTCAAGTTCTCACCGCCCTAGTAGATATAATTCTACTATATAGGCGGCGCAAAATCCGTGCTATTTGCCACATAATGAAATATTTAGTAAGAATTTGTGATTAAAAATTTAGCCCAAGCTCGAAATTTTCAAGCCTGGGCTAATGTAGTAATGTTACAGGTCGCGGGTTGTCATGCGGTGGTTGTCGCTGCTGAGGCGCTCGTAAAAAACTATGGAATAAAGGCCTGCAAGACCGATGAGAGCATAGATAACTCTGCTTACCCATGCGCTCATGCCTCCAAAGATGGCCGCAATAAGGTCGAATTGAAAAAATCCAACCAATCCCCAGTTTATTGCACCTAGAATGACCAACGTAAGACAAGTCCATCCTAAAAATCTATTGTCCACATCTTCCCCTCCTTCAATAGAACTTCAATAAATGTTTCAGGATTTATTTTGGCTCTAAGGGGATATTATATGTATGGTAAGATTTGAGCTAAATTATCTTTACGGTCTTTAGAAGTGCTTTATAGCGGTTTTTTTCATCATTGGTCATACCGGATAATGCCTCTTCTATTATCAGATTCTTCTCTTCGTCAGTAAAGGTCTTGTCCTTGGGCAGCCTGCTCTTAAATTCTGCCAAAATCGGCATCATTTCTGTGATGCTTTTGCCTTTTATTTTGCCCAAAAACTCGTCTAGCAATGCGGCCATTTCCGGCTCTAGTATTGTGTTTTTTGTTTCCATATCAAACCTCCTTAAAGCTATCTATGGTCAGCATTGCATCCTGCATTTCCATCACTTGCACCATGCTTTTAAGGCTCTTTTGCTTGCCTTCATTAAGATGCGGCAATACGGCATTTATCAAATTTTGCCGCCATGCCGGGTTTTGCGCCAGCTTGTTTGTGCTGCCCGTGGTGTCATAATATCTGCAAATCTCTTTAATTTCCATCATTTTCACCATAACAGCCAGCTTTTTTTGATATTCAAAATTAATATGCGGTATTGCTGCCGATAGGGCGGCCAGCGTTGCGCTTTTCTCATTTTCCATAGCTCATCACCTCTTGAAAGTATATTCGTCCTATGGTAAAATATATCTATAATATCGTTGGGAGGTCATCAAAATTGATACACAATATAACCAAAGGCGAATATCTGCACAACCCCTGCGGCACATGTTCCACCGCCTTTTGGAAAAACGTATTTGTAAAAAAGCCGGACTGGTTTGACGACATAGTGCACGAAAAAGACCTTACGACAGCCCAGCGAGAAAATTTCCGCATCGTGCGGTATTTTCGGTTAATGCATGACCTTGCCAAAATCAACCCCCCAAGCTTGCCCGAGGACTATTACTTTCGGGCTGTGGAGATACCAACCCAGCTTGGCACAGTAGCGCATCTGATAAACCGCTGCTACGACAATATGAGCATAACAACCGAGCAGGCAGAAAAATGGATAAAATACAAGGTCTTTGATAATAACCTGTGGATTTTTATCTACAAGATGTCTTCTGCATATCCCGTGGCCCTTGGCATTGCAGATTTTGACGGGGTTATTAAAGAAGGCAGCCTGGAATGGATACAAACCCTGCCGGGCGAGCGCGGCAAAGGCCTGGGGCAGGCTCTTGTATGCGAACTGCTGCTGCGCCTTGCGCCAAAGGCAGATTTTGTTACTGTTAGCGGCGAGGTTGATAATAAAACCAACCCCGAGGGGTTGTATCGCAAATGTGGATTTATCGGTGAGGATATTTGGTGTGTTCTTACCGCAAAATAAGAGATTTTAAACACGAAAAACCTAGGAGGGTATCATTTTGAAAAGACAAAAACGAGTCATGGCTATACATGACATTTCTTGTGTGGGGCGTTGTTCGCTTACTGTAGCCCTACCCATAATATCCGCCGCCGGACACGACTGCGGCGTATTGCCCACAGCTGTATTATCTACACATACAGGTGGGTTTGAGAACTTTACCTACAGAGACCTAACAGCTGATATCAACCCTATCTCTGCCCATTGGCAGTCCCTGGGTTTAGGTTTTGATGCTATGTATAGCGGCTTTCTGGGTAGCTTTGAGCAAATAGACCTGGTGGCAGAGCTGTTTAAAACCTATAAAACAGATAACAATATAGTATTGGTAGACCCTGTAATGGCAGATGAAGGCAAACTATATGCCATATATTCGCCAGAGATGGCAAAAGGCATGGCAACATTATGCGGCTCTGCTGATATAATAATACCCAATATAACAGAAGCCTGCTTTATGGTAGATGAAGAATACAAAGAAGGCCCATATGATAAACCCTATATAGAGAATCTATTGAAAAAATTGGGTGGTCTCGGGCCAAAGCAGGTTGTATTAACAGGGGTATATTTTGATAATGATAGATTGGGTGCCGCTGTATATGATACCGCCCAAAACACCATCGAATACGTCTTTGCAAACCGCATAGAAGGCTATGTACATGGCACCGGCGATGTCTTTGGCTCTGCCCTGCTTTCTGCATTATTAAATGACTTCACCTTAACAGAAGCAACACAGATTGCCTGTGATTATGTATGCGAATCTATCCGAATTACAGTAGCCCTTGATCAAGAGAGGCGTTACGGTGTTGCTTTTGAGAGGGCATTGCCGGGGTTTTTAAAGAGGTTGGGGTTGGTATAAAACAAATTTAGAGGAGGATTTTATCAATGAAAAACACAAGAAGGCTGTTTTCTGCACTATTGGCATTGGTCATGGTTTTGGGCATCTCCGCGCCTGCCGGTCTACAGGCCAATGAGGTAAGAGTTACTATTGATGGCGCGGCTGTTAATTTTGATGGCCAAGGCCCTGCCATTGTAGACGGCCGCACGCTAGTGCCTGTACGCGGCGTGTTTGAAGAGCTGGGCTTTGATGTAGACTGGGAGCAGTCTACGCAAACCGCTACTTTAACAAGCCCAAATCATGTGGTGGCCATTTCCATTGGCTCTGCCAATTTTACCACCAATGGCCAAAGCTATCCATTGGATGTGCCCGCGCAGATTATTGGCGGCAGAACCATGCTGCCCATACGCGCTGTTGTGGAAAGTGTAGGGTATAGTGTGGACTGGGATGGGTCTGCAAGCACGGTGGTTATTACATCAGGCGGCCAAGCCGTTGTAACGCAGTTGACTATCTACTGTACAGCCTCCTCCTTGGCCACCGACCTTACAAACCCAGCAAATTATTGGGTAGAAATTAATGGAACACGCCTTGCGCCCGGCATGACAGTTAGCCAATTATTAGCCAGCAACGTGGTGCAAGCCCGCGACGAAAGTGCCCTGGATACTGTGATGGGTTCTTTTGGCACGGCCATCTATACCTTCCATGTGCATGATGGCTCTATCTGGCGTTCTGCCGTGTCTGCCACCATCAGAAACACCGGCCAAGATGCCATCACGCTTAATGAAGGCATTGTAGCCAGCTTTGCAATAGATACTTTTAATGCAAATTTATTTGAAGATGTGGTTTTTGTTAATGGTATACGCCTTGGGGTTACAACCCGCGCAGAAATTATCGACATGTTTGGCGAGCCCGATGTGGTTGGCGAAACCACCATACAATACCGCCCATTCTTTGACGACCGCGGCGATAGAAACCGCTCTTTGATGTTTGCGGGCTATACATTCACCTTTGATAGCGAAACAAATGTTGTAACCCGCATAAATATGGAATTTGCTGATTTTGAACAGTAGTAGATAAATCAAACCCCATACCCTCCGCATATATTAAACCAAATGCGTTTAATTATAACGGAGGGTTTTTATGTTGCTATCCATGCAAACTCAAAAAGAACAAGCATGCTATGTGCGCTTTTTTAATGGCGCACTAGGGCTGGATATGGCGGATATATTTATTAATGGAGAACTGGTGGCGCAGGATTTGCGCCATGGGGCTTTTTCGGCATTTCGCAAGGCAAAGCCGGGGGCATATAGGCTGGATGTGAAAATAGGCGGCGGGTCGGATGTGGTATTTTCGGAGCTGGTGTCCTTTATGGAAGATGTGGCCTATACCGTGGTGCTTACAGGCGATGCGGCCCACCTATCCCTGGCCGTGCTGCCACAGGATTTAACAAGGGATGTGCGGCTGCCAAACATACGCTTTGCCAATGTAATGCCATATGATACCGTGATAGACATAGACATAAACCACAATCAAGCTGTGGCAGGACTGATGTATAAAGAGCTAAGCGACAATATAGAAATTGTGCCGCAAAACCACTATATAACGGTATATGATGCCCAGAGCCAGCGGATTTTGGAAGATGGCTTTACCATAGAGGCCGGAAAAAATTATCTGGGCATTATAGCGGGCTCTATGAGCGAGCCGCAAAACCCGCCGGGGCTATATGTGGCCACGGATATGCCTGTTTTGTAAAAAGCTTGTCATAAAACTCCACCTTTTCGGAATACTAATGAAATAAGTATTTCTTTAGAAGAGGTGGAGAAAAATGATTAAGCAAATAAAAGACTTCTTTGCACCAAAAGACGATGGTTTTGATGCCCTGCGCGCCACAAAGCTGATAATGCTGGCCGCCATGACTCTTTTGGCCATAATATTCGCCATGCCATCGGTAAAAATTGTCTTTGGTGCAGAAAAAAAGATGCCCATATATTCTGTGCAAACAGATGAAAAGGTGGTGGCCATCACATTTGATGCCGCCTGGGGCGCGGACGACACCGACATCCTGATAGAGATTTTAGAAGAATACGATGCCCGCGCCACTTTCTTCATTTGCGGTTATTGGTTTGAAAAATACCCCGATGCCGTAAAAAAATTCCACGAAGCAGGGCACGACATAGCAAACCATGGCGACTCCCACGCCCATGTATCCAGCCTAAGCTTGGAAAAAAACAAAACCGAAATACTGGGTGCCCACAAAAAAGCCCGCACCCTGCTGGGCATAGAGATGGACCTATACCGCCCACCCTATGGCGAATACAACAATGACGTGATAACAGCCGCCGAACAAACCGGCTACCACACCATACAATGGGATGTGGACAGCCTAGACTGGAAAAAGCTAGGCGCAGACCACATGACCAACCACGTGCTAAACCACAAAAACCTACAAAACGGCTCCATCCTGCTCTTCCACAACGACATACCCGAAACCCCCATAGCCCTGCGCCGCATACTGGCCGAGCTAAAAAACCAGGGCTACGAATTTGTGCCGGTATCGGAGCTTATTATGCGCGAGGGGTATCAGCTGGACCATACGGGGCGGCAGATACCGTTACAGTAGCAAAAGATTCTTCGTTTGACTCTTCAACCTCCAATAGCCATGGCTATTGGAGGTTATTTTTTACTTGACTTGCGTTTTTTTTTTTTTTTCTATAATGTGAGTATTACAAATATAGGCATTAGCCGAATTATTTAGGGAGGAATGTTTATGAGCGGTCACGAGAGCAAATGGGTAGCAGGTATGAGGATTTTTGCCTGGATTTTTCTTGTCGCAGGCATCATTGGAGGTATTTACTCCGCAGTGCAGTTAGGTCGAACGTTTGGGGAGTTCAATTGGCAAACAGGAGAAATCCAAATGAATTTTGGTGTATTTTTCATCACTTTCCTTTTGTCGGCTACCGTTACATTTCTCATAACTGCTGCAATAATGATATTTTTAGATATGGCAAGCGACGTGTCTGCCATCAAGCAACATATCACTACATACAAGCCGCCGCAATCATCTGATACTGCAAGACCTGTCGCCTCTCCAGGCTCTCCAAAACCAAGCCTATCCCAAGTTACGGGTACACCAGGGTTTCGTAGTAAAAAATGCACCCAATGCGGAAACACCGACAACAGGAGCACCGATAAGTTCACCGCACAATTTTGCACCGAGTGCGGAGGCAAGCTTGAAGATGCATAAACAGCAATCTGCTGTTCCGGTAGTCAAAGGGCAGTTTTCCGTTAGAGAACTGCCCTAAATCTGTCCACCGCGTTTCGTAGGGGCGGCTCTATGCCGCCCGCATTATGATACAGCACAACCCCTATAAATACATCTGTAGATATCGTGCGGCATAGAGCCGCCCCTACAGGTGCAACGTCATCACAATCTCGCCATAGCGCATTTCGCCGGTTTGCACAAAACCCAGGCTTTCGTACAAATTTCTTTTAGTACTATCATTTCGTATGCTTCGCCACTTCCGCCACAAACTTCCGCGCTTCTTCTTCCACAGCCCCATAGTCGCCGGTTTTCGCACCCGCTGTTAGGCTGCTGCCCGTGCCCACGGCATATGCGCCGGCGGCCAGCCAGTCCTTTACATTAGCCAGCGAAACCCCGCCGGTTGGCATAAAGTTGCCCTGGGGCAATGGCCCTTTAAAGGATTTGATAATGCTGGGGCTAAAGGCATCGCCCGGGAAGACCTTAATCACATCCGCGCCCATTTCTAGGCTTTGCACCACCTCGCGCACAGTTTGGGCGCCGGGCATAATGGGCACGCGATAGCGGTTGCACATTTTCATCACTTCGGGGTCAAAGCATGGGCTTACAATGTATTGCGACCCTGCCAAAATGGCTATTCTGGCCGTCTCTGGGTCCAGCACCGTGCCGGCACCTATGCAAACATCCTCGTCGCGGTATTTTTTCACCAGCTCGCGGATAATGTCCACCGCGCCGGGTACTGTCAATGTCACTTCCAGAAACTTTATGCCACCATTTTTCACGGCCTCCACAATTTTAAAGCCCTGCTCTTCGCTTTCGGCGCGTATAACAGCCACCAGCTTCTCTTCGCCCAACTTTTTGATGATACTGATTTTTTTGTCCATGATGTCTTCTCCTTTTATGGGTGTATTATTGGTCTATATAAACGTTTTCGAGATTTCTAAGCCCATCCAGCGGTGATAGGTCGTCTATATCATTACCCTCCAAACTCAGCCATTCCAGACTATCTAAATATGCCAGCGGTGATATGTTGGATACTTGATTGTTCCACAGGCTCAAGGTGACAAGGTTTGTAAGCCCCTCTAATGGAGATAGGTCGCTAATATGATTGCCGTGTAGCCATAGCGTTTCTAAGCTTGCAAGCCCGGCCAGCGGCGACAGGTCGCTTATTTGATTCCAACCGGCGTCCAAAAAAGTCAATCCAGTAAGGCCCGATAGCGGTGTCAGGTCGCTTATCTCATTGCTCCATATGGCAAGGCTGGTTAGGTTTGTAAGTCCTGCCACAGGTGTAATGTCGCTAATTTCGTTGCTTACCAAGCTCAATCTTGTCAGATTTGTAAGCCCTGCCACAGGTATAATGTCGGAGATGCTGTTGCTAATTACAGACAGGTTGGTTAGGTTCGTAAGATTAGCCAGCGGCAAAATGTCTGTAATCCGATTATTACCAACATCCAAATCCCGCAAATTTGTAAGCCCGGCCAGCGGCTCTAGATTGTCGCCAATCCTATTGCCCCACATATTTAGCTCTACAAGATTGGTAAGCCCGGCCAGCGGCAAAATATCGTAAATATTGTTGCCTCTAAGATTCAGATAGGTTAAATTTGTCATATAGCGCAGTTGGGCCACTTCTTCCGGGGCAATAAGCACCATGCCGCTCACCCTCATAAGGTTTAGAGATGTAAGGGATGTGCTATACTCTCTGCCGAATATGATAATATACTCCGGGGTTGCAGAGGTTATAAAAACCGCATATGCATCCACATCCCAAACCACATAATACCCCGTGCTTTCCAAAACAGCACGTATGGGCAGCAGCGTGCGGCCGTCTATAATTTGCGCGGGCACATCCAGCGGGTATTCTACGCCGTTGTTAACAAATACATAATCGCCAATTGTGATGCTGATTGCAAATTCGGGATATCGGGACAAATGAACCGTCCTAGTTTCATGTTCCCAGTCCACATCAAACCCCAGATGCTCAAAAATGTCGCGAACAGGCAGCAGCGCGCGGTAGTCCACAATAACCATCTGCATGCCGTCAAAGTCCATTTGTTCGCCATCTATGGTAACGCTTATTTCATTGGCCCCTAGCGGCATCGGCGCGAAAATGCCGATGGCCAGCAAAAACACAAGTAATGTTGTAAATCTTTTCATTGTTTCCCTCCTAGCATCCTCTATTGCCGCGGCCTTCCCATCACATTTTCTATATGCTCCACAGGCGACCAATCCTCTATTTGATTGCCGCCCAATATCAGCGTTCTAAACTCTGCATGACCTGCCAGCGGCGAAATATCAATAATTTGGTTGCTGCGCAAATCCAGGCTGCGTAGGTTTGGCATGTGCGCCACCGCAGATATATCGGTTATTTGGCCATCTCTTATGCTCAAAGTGACAAGCTCTGTTAGGCCTGCCAGCGGCGAGATATCGCTAATGGGGTTGTTGCTAAATCCTATAGATATTAGGTTTGTAAGATTTGCCAACGGTGTTAGGTCGCTAATTTGATTATTACCGAAGCCCAGGCTGGTGAGGTTCGTAAGGCCTGCCAGCGGCGAGATATCCGCTATCTGGTTGCCGTAAAACCCTATAGATGTTAGATTATACAAACCCGCCAGTGGTGATAGGTCTGCAATTTGGTTGCTCCATACGTCCAGGCTTCTTAGGTTTGTAAGATATGCCAGCGGGGAGATGTCGCTAATATTATTATTTGACAACCACAGGGTCTCCAAGCTCTCCAGCCCGGCCAGGGGGGAGATATCGCTTATTTCAGTATTGTTGCCCATGCTTAATCTGGTCAAATTCGTAAGGCCCGCCAGATGCACTATGTCGTCATCGCCAATGCGCGTCCATCCCAAATCCAAATTGGTTAGGTTTGTAAGGCCCGCCAGCGGCGATAGGTCTGCCGGGCTGTTTCTATCCATAGAAAGCCGCTGCAAATTCACAAGCCCCGCCAACGGCGAGATATCCTCTATGCCATTAGCCCCCACATTTAAGCTGGTCAGGCTCGTAAGCCCGGCAATAGGCGAAAGGTCAGTAATTTGGTTACCCTCCAAAGAAAGCCGCTCTAGATTTACCATATATCGCAGGGGTATGATGTCCTCGTTTTGCAGAAATTCGGGTTCTACATAGTCGCCCATAGCCCAAAGAGAATCCAGCCATAGGGTGGTCATGGTGGTGCTGTATCGTATGCCCTGTATTGTGATATAGGCAACCTGCGGCATGTTTTCCGGCGGCGTTGGGCTAATATGCACTGTGGATGTGTAGCTATCCCAGCGGGTATCATACCCTATGGCCGCAAGCAGCGACCGCAGGGGTAGGTATTGGGCACTAAAGGAAAGTTGTGCAGGCACATCTGTGTTAAACACAATGCCATTGACCAAAAATGTTTCGGCAGAATGGGAAATACGGATAACATGGTCATCGCCGGTTAGCACAGCCGTGCGTACCATCGGCCCGGCCCAGTCTATCTCAAAGCCCATCTGCTCGAAAACGACGCTATGCACAGGTACAACCACGCGGCCATTTACAATTTCGGGCGAGCCTTCGCTAAAATCAACGCGGACACCTTCTATGTAAATGCTGATTTCATTATCCCCGGCATGTAGGGCAGCAGGCATGAAAATGCCTGTGACCATCACAAAAGCCAGTACTGCCAATGTTTTTTTCATGATTCCTCCTACAGCGAAAACCTATCCTTTATCATCTTTGCCACCACATCCGGCGGCAAATCCGAATTATCAATTTTTACATAATTCTCAAAAGGCATCTCGCCGTCATTGCTTTCAAGGCGGTACTTGCTATCCTCGCTGCGCATATTTGCATTAGACCATTTTATATCGCGCTTGGTGGCCTTGTTGCTCAACCTATTTTCCGTCGCATTGCGCGCCAGCCTAATTTCCTGGGTTGCTACCAGCTCTACATAGTAAATATCGGCATTTTCCTGCCGAAAATAATCAACAAGGCTGTCAATATAAGCCCAGTCCTCCTGCCTATCAAAGGCCCACATAAATGTGAAAATCATGCCGTAAAGATCGGATTTTGCAAATTCCTCAAAAATCACCTCGCGTATGCGATGGCCCGCTCTGGTTCTATTCCCAAATATTGCTATATCAATCTCTATATCCATATGGCCATGGTACAGCCGCAAGTCGGTTATTTTCGCCAGCTCCTGTCCCACGGTCATCTTGCCTACTGCGCCTGCGCCTATTAGGATTATCAATTTCAAAGAATCTCCCCCCCTCAAAGCAAAAACTCGTCCTTTATCATCTTAGCTACCACATCGGGCGCAAGATTAGAATTGTCAATTCTAATATAGTTCTCAAAGGGAATTTCTCCTTCGAGGCTCTCGCATCTATACATCTCTTCATCAATCAAGAATTGGTTGGATGCTTCGATATCCCTTTTGGAGGCCTTATGCAGCAGCCGATTTTCGGTTGTGTTCCGCTGGAATCGCACTTCTTTTTGAGCCACCAGTTCCGCACAGTATATATCTGCACCTACCTGTCTAAAAATTTCGCACAGGCTATCAATCTGACTTCTGCCGGCCCAGTCGGTTTCCCTGTCAAAAATCCACAAATAGGTAAAAATCATGCCGCAAAGGTCGGATTTTACAAACTCACGAAAAATTACGTCCCTAAGTTTTTCAAAAATGCCGCTGTCGAACCGACCGAAAACCTCCAGCACGGGTTCAATCATCACATGATTATGAAACAGCCGCAGGTCTGTTATTTTCGCCAGCTCCTGTCCCACGGTCATTTTGCCCACAGCCCCTGCGCCCACCAAAATCACCAGTTTCATACGATCACCTCACAAACTCCCGCAAAATCAACGAATTCCGCTCAATAAACTTCTCCATCCGCTCCGGCGGCAGATGTCCATGGCTTAGGGATGCCATATCCCAAATATGCTCGCAAATCACCTTGGCATCGTCGCCGTCCAGGCCGCCATCTGCCAGCAGCTTCACCAGCTCGTTCGCGCCGTTAAGCACCAGCTTCTCATCGGTTTTGCCATCGCCAATTTTCATGCCATATATGCGCCCCATTTCCTGCACGCGGCGGCTTTCTTCGGATAGGAAAATCATGGCAGGTATGCCCTCGTTTTTAAAGTCCTGCACCTCTATATTCAGGCCTTTAATACCAATGGCTTCTTTAAATTTGGCCACAAGGCCTTTCTTTTTGTCCTTTTCTTCCTTGGTTTCTTTCTTGCCCTCTTCGGCGGCTTCGCCCTTCATAATTTCAGAAAGCTCCGAATCTATGCGGGCAAAGCTAACACCACTTTCCATGCCCTCTATGTGGGTGGTAAAAGGCGCGTCCAGCCGTGTGGTCAGCAAAATCACATCCACGCCCTGTTCTTCGAATAGGCGGATGTATTGGCTCTGCCGCTTCGCGCTATTGGCATAGACAATCTTTTTGCCGATTTTCTCTTCATTGCGCTCTATATATTCGGCCAGGGTAAAGTATTCGCCTCCTGTGGTCTTGTAAAGCACCGCATCGCGGCATTTTTCGTAAAAATCGGCCTCGCGCACACAGCCGTATTTAATAAACTGGTTTATGTCGTCCCAATATTTGTTGTATTCTTCGCGGTTGTTGGTAGAAAGCGAAACAAGCTTGTCCGCCACCTTGCGCACAATGTAGCCGGATAGCTTTTCTACGTACCCATCGTTTTGCAAAAAGCTGCGGGATACGTTAAGCGGCAAATCCGGGCAGTCCATCACGCCTTTAAGCAGCAGCAAAAATTCCGGTATAACCTCTTTGATATTGTCCGCCACAAAAACCTGATTGGAAAATAGCTTCACCTGGCCTTCTATGGAATCCAGCTCGTGCTTTAAGCGCGGGAAGTAGAGGATACCTTTAAGCCTGAAGGGATAGTCCATGTTAAGGTGTATCCAAAACAGCGGCTCGTTAAAGTCCATAAACACTTGGTTGTAAAACTTTTTGTATTGCTCGTCAGTTACCTCTGATGCTTTTTTAAGCCATAGGGGGTTTTTGTCATTCATCGGGTCGGCATCATGGGTTTTGGCGGCGGCATTTTCGAAATAAATTTCTACGGGTATAAAGCCGCAATATTTTTTGACTATACGGCGCAGGGTGTAGTCGTCCAAAAACTCCTCGCCATCATCGCCAATATGCAATGTAACTGTAGTGCCGCGCTCTTCGCGCTGGCCAGCCGAAATTTCAAATTCTATGCCACCTTCGCAAAGCCAATGAGCGGCTGTAGCATCCGGGCGGTAGGACAGACTGTCAATCTCCACCCTATCTGCCACCATAAAGGCAGAATAAAAGCCCAGGCCAAAATGGCCGATAATCTCGCCAGAATCATCCACATTCTCTTTATAGCGGTTCACAAAATCCGTGGCACCCGAAAAGGCAATTTGGTTGATGTATTTCTTAATTTCATCCGCTGTCATGCCTACGCCATTGTCGACGAATTTTATAGTGCGTGCCTCTTTGTCCAGCACAATTTTAATGGCAAATTCCTCGTCTTCCGGCAAATTGGCCTCGCCCAGATTGTCAAGCCTATTTAGCTTGGTAATGGCATCCGCCGCATTAGAAACCAGCTCGCGCACAAAAATGTCAGCGTCAGAATACAGCCACTTTTTGATAATAGGCAGTATATTCTCGCTATTAATCGACAAATTCCCTTTTTCAAATTGATTCTCCATTTGTTCTCACTCCTATTTTACTAGATTTCGTTTGTATATGTAATTTCATTGTCGTCTAAAAATTTTATAACATCGGCATCCCATCGGTCATCGTCAGATCTATCAAGCGTAAAGCCCTTCTTAGATATGCCCGTGGTCAAATTAACCTTGCCATCTTCAAAATGGATGTTGACAAAAAATGATATGGGATTGTCAGCATCCGAGCCCTGCTCCTCCTTGCCAAAAATAATTTTCATGCTCCTAGGGGTCTCGCCGCCCTTGATAATCCCAAAAACATGCGGCCGCACCGCACCCCACAAAGCACAGCCATCCTCACTGCCACCATATATCTCAAATCGTGCAAAAGTATTAACAACGGCATTCCTAAGCTGAAATTCGTCAAACACCTCTTCTTTTAGCAGCTTTACCATAAAGCCGCGTACATCCGGAAAAGTCAAAGCTAACATCGGCACTCCCTCTTTCTGTCGTAGATTCTGCGTTTCGCTACATATGACACGAGCGTCCACGCTCGTGTCTTCCACACCGCCGTGTACGGCGGTGTTTTCTTTGGCTGACTCATAGGCCTTTCATGTTGACCCGGATTGTTGCGGCCCTCTCTTTTTCAAATACTCTACGCGAGCAATTATCTGCTCATTCTCATCGTCACCCTTATTAGCAGCGGCCAATCTGCTATACGATTGTCTCAACTCGAGGCCTTCCTTTTTCTTTTCAAGGACGCCAATAACATCTTCCAGGTCGCTATAATATCCAAAGTTTATTTGATGTGCATCAAGAACATATTTCATTTCCTCGCAGATGGCCAGCATTTGCTTGAAAGTTTGATATGGAATTTTGACATTCTCTGGATTCGCCATAAACAAAACCTCCTCTATACTTCTATTGCTGCCAAATTATGTACAACGGCGGATTGTTCACATTATCCGCCATCAACCCCTGCGCCGCCTGCCACCCGTCCACGGGCACTGCGCTCCAGCCGCTATTATACTGCCCAAAGAAGATATCGCCATACACGCTCACGGCATAAGCAAAGGCACTTGTAGCAGAGACAAATACGAAGTAATCCTCATACACCTGCTCAAACTGCTCCAGCGCAAGCAGGGCACTAAGAAATATCTCGGCATCGCTTTGCGATAGGTTTGTATTGGTTATATCATAATCCGGCATAAGCCCAAGGTTAAAACCGGGGGCTGCCCCATTTATAGCCGCCTTGGGATGCAGCGTAGCCTCGAAGCCCATGGCCAGCACACGCAGATTTAGCGAACCTTCATCACGTGCCAGCGAAAACACATAGTTTGTTATGCTATGCACATCTTCTTCCGTAGAAAAAGCTACAAACCCATGGGCATCATCTACCGCCAGATAGCGTATAAACACATCTGTAGCATTTGCAGCATTTGTTATCATCTCCACCACAGCCTGGTATATTGCATCCTGGGATGTTGGGCGAAATATCGCGCCATTGTTGGGGTTATAGTCATTCATAATCAGTTGATTTAGATTTTCTCTAAAAATCGCCTGTGCCCCAAAGCGGGAATACAACCCTATGCCCGTTGGCGTTTCGTATCCCAAAAAGACTGTTAGCTCAACCATTTGCCCGGCAGGTATCCCTTCGAAAGCAATTTCGCCAAATTGATTTAAATCCACCGGTCGCAAAAACAAAATCAGCGCATCTTCGGCCAGATATTCTTCACCCAAATACCCCAGTCTCTCCAAAAGCCCTATGGTCACATATTCGCCCGTAGAAACATTGTGCAAATAGCCCATAACAGAAATAATGGGATTAAACTGCGAAATGCCCTGTATATAGGTGTTTGTCGCCTCTAGAATAGATGCCAAAACAGCCCTATGCTCTTCCTCGCTCCTTTGCTCTACCACAGCCTCGCCTTGCCCATCCGCCACCTCTACCGGCTCTTGCCTCACATAGCCCACATCCGGTGTTGCCGGCTCTTCTGCTGCAGGCGCACTTCCAAAGGCATCCCTAAAAAAATCCGGGCCAATTATATCTAGATTATATAGCGCGATATACGCTCCAAAGGCAGCAATAATAAGGGTTATCACTGATATCTTAGCAAATTTAGACCAATTCCTGTTTAGTTTTTGCACAGGGCTGCCGCAAATCTTGCACACATCGTCCGCCGCATCCATGGCTGTATGGCATTTATCACATAGCATAGCAAAACCTCCTACAATAAAACTCGTCCTATGATTATACAATATTTTTTCCCACTTCGCAAGGGCGCAAATCTGTGGTATAATAGCATTACGCCCATGGCGAGTATTGTCTAAAAAAGGAGAAACCTAAACTATGAAATTCATATCCTGGAATGTAAACGGCTTTCGCGCCTGCATGAAAAAAGGCTTCATGGACTTTTTTACAGAAATAGATGCCGATTTTTTCTGCATACAAGAAACCAAAATGCAAGAAAGTCAGCTTACCTTCGAATTCCCCGGCTACACCTATTTTTTCAACGACGCCGAAAAGAAGGGCTATTCCGGCACGGCCATTTTTTGCAAAAAGCCGCCCCTTTCGGCAGCTCTGGGAATTGGCATAGAAGATCATGATAAAGAAGGTCGGGTTGTCACCCTAGAATATGACAATTTTTACCTGGTAAATGTATACACCCCAAATTCCAAAAACGAGCTGCTACGCCTTCCCTACCGCATGACCTGGGAAGACGCCTTTCGCCAATACCTGCTGGGTCTAGATGCAAAAAAGCCTCTAATCCTCTGCGGCGACCTAAATGTAGCCCATAAAGAAATCGACCTAAAAAATCCGAAAACCAACCGAAAGAGCGCCGGCTTTACAGACGATGAGAGGGAAAAATTCACCACCCTCCTTGGCGCCGGTTTTACGGATACCTTCCGCCATCTCTATCCAGACCTGGAAGGCGCGTATACCTGGTGGTCTATGGTCTCCCGCGCCCGCGAAAGAAATGCCGGCTGGCGTATAGACTATTTTGTGGTTTCCTCGCGTCTGGCCGACAAGATTGTGGATGCCACCATCCACGCTGATATACATGGTTCTGACCATTGCCCTGTAGGCCTAGAACTCAACCTAAACTAACTACTACCTTATCATGAATCGACCAAAAAATACTCTTCCAAGCACATTCACAAAAACCGCAGCCATCATTGCGGTTTTTGTGATGCTCCTAATTGTGCCAAAGTTTGTGCAGGCCTCGTCTGCTGTCCATCCCACAGATACTCTGGCCACCTGCCGCCAAAATTGGGCATATTCCTACACAAATCTGCACTTTATAGACAGAACAATGGGTCTATTCGAAAACAGAGGCGACACCCAGCCCGCTGCAGCTATTCACCCCCAAATCGTAGTAGTGCTGGCACAAAATGGCCGCTGGCTGCAAATATCCACAACCCTAGGCGAAAAGTGGATAAACCTTGATTTTATACCACCCACCGCAGATTTAGAAGTGATGTTAAGGCGACACGGCAGCGATTTGGCTGTATTTTTCAAAAATATCGAAACCGGCTTTATATTTACGCACAACCCCGACCGGGTGTTCTTTGGCGCAAGCCTAACAAAAGCCAACCACGCCCTGTATGTGTACATATTGGCAGAGCGCGGCATGGTAGACCTCAACTCTATACATATCTTCACATCAACAGATAGAGCAGGCGGCACAGGCCGCATACAGCATATGCCCATCGGCACACGCTTTACAACCCGCGCGCTGCTGCAACACTCAATGCTATATAGCTGCAATGTAGCCTTTGGCATGCTTGTGCGATACACCGCAGATGCCGAGCTCTCCTATGCCGACTTTGCTTACGAGCTGGGCGCGCGCTATTTTGGCAGCAATTTGACATGGCATCTAAACGCAACCGCCGCCGACACTGCTCTATGGATGTATGCAATACACAGCTATCTGGAATCCGACAGCCGATTTGGCCACTTCTTTCGCGCCGACCTAATGCGCGCGCCCGGCTTCATTATGTCCGACCACCCCATGGCACGCAAATACGGCTGGGCAATAGCCTCTTTTCACGATGCCGCCATCGTCTACGCTCCCTCGCCCTATGTTTTGGTTATAATGTCAAATATGGATGAGGGTGCTTTCACGCTGTTTGCAAATATATCGCTGCAGGTGCAGGCTTTTAACGACATGTGGTTTACCCGCAACCCGTAGGGGCGGACCTGTGGTCGCCCGTCCTAATGTTACATTTTTACAACAAATAGTAATGTGACCTTGACCCCCCCAGGTCTGTTTTATAATACTACTCATAGAATATACCATACAAGCGAAATTACAGTTGGTCGAAAATTTAAGGGGGCATTTTCATGAAGCATCTAGATGCAATAGGGCAAAACATCGAACGTATTGAGCAAGCATTGGCGCAAGATGGTTTCAATATCACTAACCGTGTTGGCGAGTTTAAGAAAACCAAACTGCAAGGCTATCTATACACATCATATTTTCTATATGTCGATGATACAAACAAAAAGTGGCTACTAACTTCACCTTTGTTGTCAAGCATGGAAAAGGTTCGTGATTTTGGCGACTTGTTAAGTTATGACGTATTTGACATAGACGGCAAAAACCTGGGTGGCAGCACTTTCAGGGCAATGAGTTTCGGCATTGGCAAGCATATGTCCGCCGGAGCAAGTGCCTCCGCCGCATATGGCTTTAGCTTGAGCATAAAGAGAAGCGATGGATTTGGAGCTGCCGATTTGAAATTCGATTTTATGGATGCAGCTTCCCAGTTCATAAGCCAAGCCAATATAAGCAAGTTTCAAAAATTTGCTGTTGCTACCATGGGCGATAGGCAAAGAAGCGACCCACTATATAGGAAAGATATTGCAGCCATGGGAGAGATGGCAACGGTTTTCGACAGAATCATACGAGCAAATACATAGTTGCCACTCCTGGCGGCGGGCTTCCAGCCCGCAAAGCGATGTCGGCTTTAGCCGACGAGCCAAATTCCCCTCCAAGGAGGGGTGGTCATGGCTAGGTTTATTTTCCCAGTACAGGCAATATCCTCCAAAATTTTCATAGGATTGTGTATACACCATTAATCCCCGGGGAGGTATTTTATGAACAATCCTATGGCGGGCACACATATGCCCTTCGGCGGCCACTCGCATGACAATGGCATGATGCTTCTGCTAATACTCATGCTAATGGGCCCCAATATGTTTGGCGACAATATGCTAATGATGATTCTGTTTTTCATGATGTTTTCCGGAGGCAAGTTCTAAAAAGACACCGTAAAAAACCGCTATTGCCCATTCGCAATGGCGGTTTTTTACGGCGACGTTTCAGAAATAAGCAGCTCATTGGTATGGGCATTAAAAATAAGATTAAACCGCATATTACCTCCCATATACACCGCAAACACATAGGCCGGCATGCCCACACTACGCCCGCCTTCCTCTGTTAAAAAATAGGATAGTCTCATATCGTTTATCATAATAGTGCCTTCTGTGCCCACGCTGCGCATATGGTTCATCAGCCTCATCAAGGCTTCGTTTGGCGGAAAAATATTGCGGGCATCCCCCACAAAACCATCGTATTCCACCCGGGAGTACTCTATCCGAAATATGCCATTCTCCGAAACCCGCACCCGTATATGGTCATTCTGCAACACAAAACCCCTATATACCGTAAAAAAGTCAATAACCCAATATCCTTGATAACTTATCACCGTGGAATAGTGCTGCATATTCGGCGGCACGCCTATCAGGTTTTCTACATATTGCGTAGCCAAAAGCTCCGCCGCTCTGTCGTTTAGCATTGCCTCAAAAGCCTCATTGCTTATTCCTTGCGGGATAAAAAAGTCAACAACATTTGTCCAAGACGAATAGCGCATAAACATGCCCTCATCAAGGCTATCCGCATGAGTGAAGAGATAAACAGGCCCATCTTCTTCCCTCACAAAACCCTCATCCCCAAAAAACCGCGCGGCAAGCCCATCCAGGTCGTAATTATATCTGCGCATCTCCATTTGTCTAATTGGACGAAAATCACGCAGCAACTCTACATCGCCACGCAAATGTATGTCATCCCGCTCCAAAATAGCTATTATGGCCGCTTCCTGCCCCGCCGTAAGGTTATATCTACCCTCGGTAACAAAAATCAGCGCACCAAGTGTCACAGCAAGCATGCTTAAAAGTACTATAAGCAAATTTTTTACTCTTTCTGTGCTCATGGTCTCAAACCTTCATAGAAATTTAGCATAAGCCGTCTATACTGCACAACAGCATTGTTTATAACCCGTATCTCCACGGCATGGTTCAAAATCTCCACATCATCACCAAGCTCCATCGGTCTGCCACCCACAATATAATCAAAATAGAAATTCCATTGGCCCACTTCCGGGCCGACACTATGCCCCACCAAGAACACATCATTCATAGGGTTGCCCAATGAAACCATAGATGCCCTGTCCCTATCCAGCATATCCAATGCCGCAAGTAGGGATGATGCAAGGCTAACAGTACCCGAAGGGCTCGTTGCCATCATGGCATTATATTCCACCACATTATTCGGATAAAACTTAACCACGCGAGTATTGTCTGTGTAGGTATACACTCCATTTATAGTAACCCCATCGCTGGCCACAGCAGGGTTTGGAAAGAAAAACAACACAAAAGGCCGCACGGTGCCATGAAGCATCTGCTCGCCTATAGGGTTGCGCCAGCGTATCACAAAGTCAAGACTATGCACGGGTTCTGGTTCTTGGGCAAGATATTCCCTAAGCTCGTCAAAAATTATCGCATTATCAAGCGTAAACACATGAAGCATGCCGCTTTCGTTGCTGATAAAGTAGAAATCTACCCCAGCCGGGGCGGGCGTGATTATTAAAGTCTCGAAGCTGCTAAAAACAGAAGACAAAAACCCCGGTCGCTGCCCAAACTGTTCCCTAAAAAAACTAGTGGACATAGCAAAATTATATTCTACAACTATATTGTCCCGCGAAAAAAGTTCAACCCTAACTGCCTCGCTTAATACAGCCGAACGTTCAAAACTGCCCTCATCAATTAGCGCAGATAGAGCTTGCATGGAAATCCGCCAAGCCTCATGGGCAGGCAGGTTGCTATACACCACCTGATAGCCCCCTGCACTAAAGTTCACGGTCATTCTGGCAGATTGCACCATATCCCCCGCCATGCGCTGATGCGCAGGGCTAGCCGCCACCACAGGCTCGCCGGGAAATAGGCCATGGATTAAGAGATTCCCAAACCACAGCCTTACAGTAAGCAATGCGCATGTAATGGCCAATGCGCAAATTATTATGTTTTTTATCATGGGCAGTCTGGCCGCGATTTTTTCCGTTATCTTCATACATAGAATTATACCAGATTATCGCAAAACCAGCAACCCCTGCTGCATATCAACAAAAAAATCCGCGCCGGATACTCTATTTACATCCGCAATAGTAAAAAACAGCTCGCCGCCGATTTCAACCTCTCTGCCCATCAGCTCCTCAATATACGCAAAGCGCGCATCATACATCAGTCCCCGCACAGGGATGTAAAAATATGAATTGCGCATAATAGCTCTAAAAGGCGAATGTATTCTAATGGTCGCTGTTTCCGGCAGGTCTGCATTGCCCGCAAGACGACTTAAAAAATGCGATGTGCCCACGGCACGAGCATAGGCCTCGCTAATATCCCGCGCACTATTTACAGCAAATTTTTGGCCGCGCCCCGGCAGGTCATTATAGCTGCGATACAATATAGCCCTAATGCGAGGATACTCTTGCAGGCGGCCATAAATATACTCTATCCTCGCCGCGGCCTCATGGGTAAAATACCTGTTGCTTTCTAGTGCATAATGCGACACCGCCGTGCTAACAACCAGCGGTGCTTCCTGCTGGAAAGCAAAGTAAAAAAAGTCAACATAAGTAAATAGATCTTTAAATTCACCCGATGTATCTACATCATTGTAAATTATCAGATGCACCCAGTCCACCGCATCTCTGCCGGGGTAAAACTGCGTAGAAAACATCATGCTCTGCGCATCAAAACCCCAAACAAGGGCCACATTGGGCGCGTATCTCGCAAAAACTTCCCGTGCTTCGCGAAAAAAAGCAATATACTCCGTCGGCACAAATCTATGCCCCTCTACAACCGGATACAGATGCACAAACATGGGCACATTAAAACGCCCCGTCTCCCGCGCAAAATCCGCAAGTAGGTCTGTGTCAAACACATCCCCCTCATCCGGCGGCATTAGCACTATAAACGGTGCTTTAACCCCCGCGATGTTTTCCAGCACCCAGCGGATGGGGTAATCATCACCCAATGCCATGGTATACACAAAAATCGCATGGTTAACCCCCATGTCGGCTTCAAAAGACCGAATACTGCCCGTCGCCGCATCCCTTTCAATATACATCCCTAAAAAGCTGCCCTCGGCAGGTTCGTATCTACCCAGCGCATGGTTTTCAATCTCTATCTGCAAATTAAACATCACAATTTCATCTTGCCGCGCTGCTGTAGCGTCTACTGCCACAACCTCGCCATGTACTACTAGGGGCACGGGGTCATATGCAGTAGACCTCCGCTCGCCGCAGGCCGTAAGCGCAAGGCCTATAAATAAAGCAACCAAAAAAAGGAAGAATTTCGACATTCGTCATCCTTTCTCCCCCTCTTCCAAAAACACATTAATAGCATCCAAATACCGCAAATACCCCCCGCGATACTCCACCAGATACTTCTTGTCAAAACTATCATAAGGCACAGATTTTCGCCCGCCGCCCTGTGCCGCATCCCAATACCCCTTTAGCTGCCCAAAAGGCAAAAGAAAATACTGGTCATGCAGCACAAAGTTCACCAGCATAAAAGCAATGCCGCCCTGCTTTGTAAACTCCTCCATAAACTCAATCTGATGCCTATGTATATTGCTAATTGGCAGGCTCTTCTGCCGCGTCTCCTTAGCATCAAAACATATAGCAATCCCCTGCACCAGCCCAATATAATCCACTGTGCTCTTTCTCTCAAAATACGCCAGCGTAATGGTCCGGCTTTCTTTGTTAATTTCAACCGGCGTAATGGGTGTAGGCACTTTTTGCACAATGGCCAGCCCATCATTTCTGTATCTCTCATTGGTAAAATTTATCATTTCTTCAAATGTAGAGCCCCGTAGGCCACGGTTGGAATATCCCATCAATATCTTCCCCTTTTCTATGACAAATTATACCAATCCCCCATGTCCTCCGGCAACGGGGCTTCAAACCGCCTTCCTGACAAATACCCCAAAACCCCATGGACTTCACCAAAAATAATCTCATGTGCATGAAGCACCTGCCGCACAGCACCTTTGCCGCCATACTTCCTATCACCCACCAAAGGATGCCCAATGCTGGCCAAATGCGCCCTAATCTGATGACTGCGCCCTGTCTCCAGCCCAATTTTCAGCAAAGTGGCGTCCTTTTCGGCACAATATCCAATAGGCACAACCCTTGTAACAACTTCACGACCAAATGTTCCACGTGGAACAATTTTCGCCAAATTTTTCTTCACATCCTTGGTATGAACCCCCTCAAGCTGCATTTCGTGCGGTATTTCCCCATGGGCCACAGCCAAATAGTTCTTTTCGATTCGCCTATCATGTACAAGGCTGCTTAAAATCTGTGCGACAGGCAAGTTCTTGGCGCACAAAACAAGGCCGCTTGTGTTTCGGTCCAGACGGTTTATTGCCACGGGGGCGAAGTCGGCATAGGCATAGTGGTGGCGCAGGCGGCCTGTTAATGAATCGCCATCGGCACTATCCGGCTGTGTCAACAGACCTGCCGGTTTATTGATGATGATGATATTTTCGTCTTCAAAAACAATATTCAGCGGCCCGTCATGGGCGGCCTTTGCTTTTGTGAACTTCGCAATGGTGGCATCGGCCAAATATAGCGTCACAATATCGCCTGCATCCAAAATTAGCGAGCCATCGGCCCGCTTGCCATTTACTACAATATTCTTTTTGCGCAGCATCTTATGCACAAATATTTTTGGCGCGGCGTTTAAATAGCGCGCAAGGAATTTGTCCAGACGCTGGCCGCATGTGTCTTTGGTTATTTTGATTTCTTGCATTTATACTCCGTAGAAAACCTTCTTGATAAAATCCTTGTCTGGATAATTGAGCCTATCCATATCCTCTAGCGTTTTTGTTATGTCGTATTTTACACTTACACTTTCAAAGGAAAAGCCATGCTCTTTGATACGTAGTATTCCCGCCCTGGCTATTTTTTATCGTTTCCGGGGCAACCAAGGGAGCCGGGGTTTATATACCATTTGTCCTTGTGGATGGTGTATACTTTGTGGTTGTGGCCATGCAGGATTATGTCTGCATCTATCGTCTTGAATATTTCTTGCATGTCGCCGATTTCGCCAAAGTTGGGCAGCTTGATGTAATTGTTGTTATCGTCCATGCCAAAGTGTGTTACATGGATTTTGTGGCTGTGGATTGTTAGGGTTTGGCTAAGGGGCAGGCTTGCGAAGAAGTCTTTTGATTCTTGGCTTAACAGGCCGCTTTCCCATTTATGATGGAACGCTTCCCCGTCTCCCATTGTGTTGACACCATAACCCTCAGTATGGTAGCGTTCGTGGTTGCCGCAAACACAGGCCAGCATATTGGGGATTTGCATTATGGCTTGGGCGGTCTCCTCCGGATACGCACCTATGCTGTTTATGTCTCCACAACAAATAATACCGTCTAGTTGCTGCTGTTCAAAATGTTTTAGGACAGCGTCTAGGGCATGTAGATTGTTGTGGATGTCTGCTATTACGCCTATTTTCATATGCATCCTATTCGAAGGGTGAGCCGATAGGGAGGTATATCACTAGATTGCTTCGGGCTTAATATCCCCATCTATGCATTTGTCGTTGCCCTCGCAATGACGCTCCCAATAAAAACATGGTTTCTCTAATGAGACGTAGCCTCCAGAAACGTCATTGCGAGGGCAACGATGCTATAAAAACCACGAACCATAAAGCCCGAAGCAATCCAGCAATGCAAATTACCTATCGGCGCAAATGTCCACTTCCGGGGGATAACGGTTAGTTGTTCTGGGTTGCCCATAGCAGGTATGTGTTTACGAACATATCTATATTGCCATCCATCACCGAGCCTATATTGCCCATTTCTGCATTGGTGCGGTGGTCTTTTACCATATTGTAAGGATGAAACACGTAGGAACGTATTTGGTTAGACCAGCCTATATCCTTCACCTCGCCGCGTACGCCGCTTAGCATTTCGGTTTTTTCGGCGTTTTTAAGCTCCAGCAGTTTGGCGCGCAGCATTTTCATGGCTGTTTCGCGGTTTTTGTGTTGGCTGCGTTCGTTTTGGCATTGAACTATTATGCCGGAGGGGATGTGGGTTATGCGTATGGCCGAGTCTGTGGTGTTTACGTGCTGGCCGCCGGCACCGGAAGAGCGGTAGGTGTCTATGCGCAGTTCTTCGGGGTTTATTTCTACTGTGGTGTCGTCCTCTATTTCGGGCATAATATCGCAAGAGGCAAAGGAGGTGTGCCGCTTGCCTGCCGTATCAAAGGGCGATAGGCGCACAAGGCGATGTATGCCTTTTTCGCTCTTTAGATAACCGTATGCACTATCGCCTACAACTTCCATGGTAACGGACTTTACACCTGCCTCGTCACCCGGCAGATAGTCCAGTATTTGTGTGGAATAGCCCCGGGCATCGGCCCAGCGGGTGTACATGCGCAACAGCATGCCAACCCAGTCACAGGCTTCTGTGCCGCCAGCCCCGGCATGCAGCGATAGTATAGCATTATTCTTGTCATATTCGCCAGAAAGCAGCGTGGCTGTGCGCAGATTGTCGTAGGCCACCATAAAGCCGGATGCTGTTTTCTTAATATCCGGCAGAAGCGAGTCATCGTTTTCTTCTTCTGCCATTTCAATCAAAACCAGAGCCTCTTCGTGCATGGATTCCAGCGCACGAAAGGCCTCTACCCTTTTCCTCATGTCTTTTTCTTCTTTTAGCACCTTTTGGGCAGCTTCTGCATCGTTCCAAAAGCCATCCGCGCCGGATTGCGCAAGCAGTTTATCTGCCTTTGCCTCTAGACCAGCGATGTCAAAGTGATTTCCCCATTTCTATTAGTTTGTCGCGGTACGGGGCTAGTTCTGCCCTTGCTTGCTCCAACATTTTATCACGCCCTTTTCTTTATCTTCATATATGACATTATCTGTGACCAATGCTGTATTATGTGGATTATTACAAGGCCCAGGCCTATCCTGGCTGTTAGGCCGTGGATATTGCCTGCATCAACAAAGATGGCCAGGAATCCTGTAGCAATCGAAATGCCCCAAACCACCAGCAAAGCCATATTAACTATGTATTTCCATTTTAGTGCCTTCTTTAGTTTGCCTTTTAAGCAGGATTTTGTAACGGCCGCTATCCATTTGCGATGTATGAAAACATGTAATGCAAAAAATACGGTGCAGCCTATGCCTACAGTAAAATGAAAGGCCGGGTAGTCTATGTCCCATCTGATAAATGATAGGCCCAGAAAAATTGTCATAAAAATGTCAACTGCTATTTTATGCCACATTTTCTTATATCTCCTTTATGTAATCCAGCACCAAAACCCCAAGGCTTCTTGAAATCCTTGCGAGGCCGTCTGTTATAAAGCCCGCTTTTTCGTAAAACGTCCTTGCAACGGCATTTTGCTCTAAGACGGTAAGGTGTATTCTAGCGCAGTCTTGTTTCTTTGCTAGAGTTTCGCAGTAGTCCATTAGCATAGAACCTATGCCTTGCCCTTGCATTGCGGGTTCTACATATATTTTGCGGAGTATTAAGATTTTTGGCTTATCGTTTTCGGCATATAGGCCAACCGACAAAATTCCTTTGACAATTCCGTCATCATACACATACACTTCCTTGTCATTCTGACGCAAGGCCTGCTCAAAAGATTCCATGCGCTTTAAAACGGTGCTTTCAGCAAATAGATTGGCATTGGACACAATTCCGAGATAAGCTTTTCTGCGCGCAAAAGTATGGATTTCGGCGGCTCGGGGTATGTCTGCTATTTTCATAGGCCTGATGTTAGTGTCCATAAACTAAACTTTTTTTATGTATCGCACTTCGGGCACACCGAAGTACCCCGAAATCCGCACCGCGCCATCTGCTACATAGCCCAACCTGGCGTAAAAAGACCTGGCGTTTGCGTTGCCTTCCAGTACCCATAGGTAAATTTCGTTATACCCCCGCTCTTTAGCAACCTTCTCCACATGCTCGGCCAGTTTGCCTCCTATGCCTTGACCAAATATAAAGGGATCTACAAAAATCCTGTAAAGCTCGAAGCAGCCCGGCTTGTCGGAATCTTTACAAGGGCCAAGGGTTATAAAGCCTTTTACAAAACCCTCTTCAAGCACATAACCCTCGGTTTCATTCTCGCAAAAATACTCTATGCGCTTCTGCACGGTCATCTTACCAAACAGAAATTCGTCAGGCACAACGCCCCTATAAACCGTGCGCTGGGCAAACACATGAATTTCGGCTATACGCGGCACATCTGTTTTTTCCAAAGGTCTAATCATCGCAATCCCTATCTCCCTTGCTTTTTAAAAAGTTTTTCGTTGCCGCGCTTGAAATTACCTGTCACCTTCGCCATTATCAACTGTGCCTCTTTGGCATTAGCATCTGCAATATCCGCTATGAATTTCTCAGCTTTGCCGCCGCTTAGAATGGTCACTTGTTTGCCTTCGTATGAAATGAAGACCTTTTTGTCTTTGTTGATTCTGTACGAGAAGATTTCTTCGTCCAATACACCGCGCTTGTCTATCGAATCGCTCATCGTTTTTAGTCTCACCTTTGATTTGTCCTGCCTCGCCGGACACAAAGTTTCGCCAAGAACCACGGCGAAACCAAGGGCCGGCATCGGCTTGCGGGCTTTAGCCCGCACTCGGGCGGCCGCAGGCCGCCCCCTTCAGCCGACTTCCAGTCGGAATCTTCAGCCGGCTTTAGCCGGCACTCCCCTCCCCTAACTAGCCGCCTGCTTATTTAAACAACAATTCTTATACTTCTTACCGCTGCCACAAGGGCATGGGTCATTACGCCCAACCTTATCCATCTTGCGCTGTGTCGGCTTCTTCACCGCATTGCCGTCCTTATTATAAGCCAGCGGCTTAGCCACCTGCTCGCGCTGATGCGGCTGCGTGCCCACCTGCACATTAAACATATGCTTCACAGTATCATCTTGAATATTGCGCCCCAGCTCGTCAAACATATCATAGCTTAGGAAGCGGTACTCCATTAACGGGTCGCGTTGCGCAAAGGCGTGCAGGCTGATGCCCTGACGCATTTGGTCCATAGAATCTATATGGTCCATCCATTTTTGGTCCACCACGCGCAGCATAATAATGCGCTCTATCTCGCGCACGCGCTCGGATGTAAACTCTGCCTCGCGCTTGTTGTACAGCTTAACAGCATCCTCATATATCCGCGCTTTTAGTTCATCATTTTTCTCGCCTTCGTCCTTTTTGTATCGCTTTAGGCGCAGGTTTGGTTCTAGGTATTTGTTTAGCGCGTCAATATCCAAAGCTTCGGTTTCGGCATCTGTATACAAATCCACAGCGCGGCCTATTACTTCTTTTGTCATGGTCAGCACATTGTCTTTCATGTCCTCGCCCGATAGAATTTTATAACGCTCGCCGTAAATAATCTCGCGCTGTTCATTCATTATGCGGTCGTAGTCCAAAAGATGCTTACGGGTAGAAAAATGATTGCCCTCTACCTTCTTTTGCGCACCTTCTATGGCTTTTGTTAGCATTTTGCTTTCTATGGCCTCGTCATCCGGCATTTTTAGGGCGTTCATAGCACCCATTATGCGGTCGGAGGCAAAGAGGCGCATTAGGTCGTCTTCCAGCGAGATATAGAAGCGGGACTCGCCAGGGTCGCCCTGTCTTCCGGCGCGGCCGCGCAGCTGGTTGTCAATACGGCGAGATTCGTGCCGCTCTGTGCCTATAATTTTCAGGCCGCCCAGCTCTATAACCCCTTCGCCCAGCTTAATATCCGTACCACGACCTGCCATGTTGGTGGCTATGGTTATAGCCCCCCTTTGGCCTGCATCAGCTACAATCTCGGCTTCTTTGTCGTGATACTTGGCATTGAGAACATTGCATCTTACCCCGGCGCGCTTTAGCAAAGCCGCCAGCACCTCGGATTTTTCTATGCTTACAGTACCCACCAGCACAGGCTGGCCGCGTTCAAAACATTCCTTCACATCTGCTATAATGGCCTTGTATTTGGCCGCCTCTGTCTTGTACACCAAATCCTGCTGGTCCACACGCGCCACGGGCTTGTTTGTGGGTATGGCCACCACATCCATTTTGTAAATATCTCTAAACTCGCCTTCTTCTGTAAGGGCCGTGCCCGTCATGCCGGACTTTTTCGTGTACTTGTTAAAGAAATTTTGGAAAGTGATTGTGGCCAGGGTTTTGGATTCTCTGCGCACATCCACATTCTCTTTGGCCTCTATTGCCTGATGCAGACCATCGGAATAGCGGCGGCCCGGCATCATGCGGCCTGTAAATTCGTCCACAATAACAATTTCGCCTTCTTTAACAACATAGTCTTTGTCCAGATGCATATTGTAATTGGCTTTCAGGGCATTGTTAACATGATGCTGAATCTCTAAATTATCCGGATCGGATAGATTGTCCACCGCAAAGAAGCGTTCGGCCTTCTCTATACCCTCTTGCGTAAGCGTAACAGTCTTGCGCTTTTCGTCTACAACAAAGTCGCCTTCTTCTTGCAGCTCTATCTTCATCAGGGGGTTAAGGGCCTCGTCTTCGTTCAGCAGCCTGCCTTTTTTAAGCGTGCGCACAAACCTATCCGCCACTTTGTAAAGGTCGGTTGATTTGCCGCTTGCGCCGGATATAATCAGCGGCGTTCTGGCCTCGTCTATCAAAATAGAGTCGATCTCGTCGATAATGGCATAATGAAGATCGCGCTGCACCATGTCTTTTTCATACACAACCATATTGTCGCGCAGATAGTCAAAACCCAGCTCGTTGTTGGTGGCATAGGTAATATCGCAGCCATAGGCCTCGCGACGTTCCTCGGGCTTTAGCTCGTGAACTATGCAGCCCACAGTCAGCCCCAAAAATCTATGAATCTGCCCCATCCATTCGCTATCGCGGCTGGCTAGGTATTCGTTTACGGTCACTACATGCACGCCCTTGCCGCTTAGTGCATTAAGATATGCAGGCAAAAGGGATGTATGGGTTTTGCCTTCACCTGTGCGCATCTCTGCAATGCGGCCTTGATGCAGCACAATGCCGCCAATAAGCTGCACCCTGTGATGCTCAAAACCATGGCATCTCCACATGGCCTCGCGCACCACCGCATAGGCCTCCACCAATATGTCATCCAGGGTCTGGCCATTTGCCAGCCGCTCTCTAAATTCTGCGGTCTTTGCTGTCAAGGCCTCATCGCTCATCGCCTTCATATCCGGCCGCAATGCTTCTATCTTGTCCACGGTAGTTTTAAGCCTTGCAATTTCTTTATCGCTATAAGACTTGAATACTTTGTTTAATACGCTCATATCGCACCTCTGTCTTTCTGTTTATAGTCATTAAGCTTGAAAAGCGTCCCAAAAAACGCAGGATTTTTTCACGAATGCAAGGAAGCGACGACGACGCGTGCCCAGAGGCACGCTAGGAGGAGCTGACGAAGCAATCGTGAAAAAAGACAAGTTTTATGGGATGGTTTTTAGGTTTAATGACTATATGCACATAATTTTGTCCTACCCTCTAGTTTAGCAGATTTCACCATGTGTATGCAAGTCTTTTTGCGAAAAAGAGATATGCCGGGTAAACCCGGCTAAAGTTTCCGACTCCAAGTCGGCAGACGACCGCAAGCCACCCCTACGAAAATCCTCGAAAAATTTCATACTTGGCTTGTGTTTTTGTGTTATAATGGGAGTATTGGGATCATAAATCCAGAAAATTAAGGGGGCCGTAATTATGAATCTGATAAGAAATTTGTTGAAAATACTTTTATTGCTTGTGGCTTTTTCAATTTTTGTTGCTTGTAGAGGTGCTTCACCTGACCAAGCTACTTCTCTCGTATTTCCAGAAAGCCTTGAAACCGAAGAAGCCTCTGAAGTCACGCCAATAGACCATACGCTTATAGGAAGATGGGAGCCTAATGGTAATTGGTCATCCTACGCGCGTAGCGGACGATATAACAATGGGTGGGTAGATGGTTCCGGTTCTCTTGATGATATTTTCGAGTTTCACTATGTGGAGTTTGGCGGTGGTAGCAGGTATCAAGGTAGAGGCTATTGGAGCAGGCGCGGGGACATGAGATGGATTGCAAGTAATGGAATTTTGCGGCTTGAAGCGAGAGGATTCCTTGATGGCCCTAGATGGGGTTATCGTATTGATGGTGATACTCTCTATCTAACTAGAGAATACAGAACGATGAATGATGTTACTTGGGAATTGGAAAGGGCGGACAACTAAGAACTAGTGATCAATAATGGATTATGCGCGCTCTTTGAACCACAAGTCATTCATTGTACTGCCATCCCTGGCCCGGGATCTTCTGCGGCCAATCGTAGATGCGACCCTCCGGATCACCCCAGACTGTAGACAAACCTAGAAATCGGGCGACCGGGACGGTCGCCCCTACGAGCCAATCCCGGAATTACATCGCTCGTAGGGGACAGCGTCCTCGCTGTCCCGCCTATCCGCATACTTTGTCGTCAGTCTAAGGCGACCCGGAGGGTCGCCTGCCCGACTTCCAGTCGGAATCTTTAGCCGGCTTTAGCCGGCACTCCCTGCCCTAATAAAACCGCAAAGCCCCCACGCTCTCCTCAAACTCCACTCCCCCCGCACACTTTCCATAAAACCAATAAACCGGCACAAGCACGCTATCCTCAAAGCCATAAGCCAGCTCATACCTATTCAAATGCACCCGCCGCCCCTCTTCCCGCGGCAATTGCGCCAGGGCCGCCCGCACCGTAATCACGTCGGCATCCCCCAGGGCCTCATATTCAAAGAAATAATGCGATACTCGCACCACATTCCCATATTTATCTATCTCTATATCCGTAGGAAAAGCATTGTTAACCAACCCACTAAGTTGCATGGCAAATCTAATTACCCAGCCGTCATCATCACGCCGCACCGTCACATCATAGGGCTTTTTATGCGGCAGAAACTCCTCCAAAAACCCCTGGGCCACCTCTTGAGCCGCGCCTTCATCAATCAGCCCCCCAGCCCTATCCCCTCGCATATTCTCATATTCCAGCAAATCAATATATCTATAAATCCGCAGGGTCTCCCCATCTGCCGATGTCTCAAAATACTCATCCGTCTCTACAATTTCTGCATCCCCCATGGCAAAGGGCAGTATCATCTGCCATAGCTGCTCCCGTTCCCGTGCAGAATACACCGGCAAATACACCGTACCCCGCCGCAGGCTATTTCCCGGCAAAGGAAAGCCAATGTGATAATAATCCTTGTAGCCGCTATCATGCTGCACCTGCACCACATTATTTGCAAGATTAAAGGGCAGTATATTCGTGTTCAGCAGTATCATGGCCGATGCCGCCAAACAAAATATCCCCGCCCCATAATAAATACTTCTTCGCATATGCTCAGCTCCCTTCATAGAGCTAGTATGCGCAAGCATAAATGTTTTTATTGGTTATTGCAAAACTCTTTAAGCCATCGCTTCACATCCTCCGGCAGCTGATTGTATTCTGTGTCAGATACCGCCCCCTCAAGGGCATACAAATGCACAAGGCTCATGCTCTTTGTGTCCGGATAAAGCATCTTTAACCTAACAAAGGCCTCATCGCTTCCAACTTCTATCAGTTCCTCGGCGGTCGTAATTCCTACAGACATCAGCTTCTTTTCAAGGGTTTTGCCAATATTCCGCAGGGAGGTCAATTCGCTCATTCACATCGCCCCATTCTATATATCCCAACAGCCATGGGCATCCTTCCCGAAATTTGCACTATTTCGCAGTCGTCAAAGCCCATCCTCGCTAAGAACCCCTCAAATTCATCCGCGGCGCAAATCCAAAAAGCCTATAAAAACTCATGCTAAACCTAGCCATGCCGCCAAGGTCTTTTGCAAAGCTCATCGGCAGCAACACCATAGACCTCGCGATGCGCCTAATCTCCGCCGCCGCCCTTTCCGGCTCATCAATCAAATGAAGTATATGCCCCGCTATCACTATGTCAAAAGACGAATCCGGCTCGCCAAGGTCATAAATACTGCGATTGGCTATCTCTATATTCTTAATCCCATGCTTTTTCGCTTTCCTGCGTGCCACATTCAGCATCTTTTCGCTTATATCCGTACACAATATGCTGCCGGCCTTTTCCGCAACCGCAAGGCTAATAGAGCCTGTTCCTGCTGCCGCTTCCAGCACAGTAGCACCCTCCGGTACAATTTCATTAACCAGCCCAAGCATGTCCCCATACCCAGACCCATTAGCCTTCATTGCCAAATCATAAAACGGCGCACTAAAATCCCAAAAATCCATCAGGGTATCCTCCTTATGTTAATATATGATTATATGTTCATATATTAACATATCTCTATCCTGATGTCAAGATATTTGTGCCGCGCCCTATCTAAAATACTTAACCCCAGCCTCAAAAATCCTCTGGTCATAATCCCCCGGCACATTCTTATACAGGCCATGCCCAACCCGCTCGCTATGGGCCATCTTGCCCAGTATGCGCCCATCAGGGCTGGTCATTCCCTCTATACCAAAAAGCGACCCATTAGGGTTATACGGCGTATCCCGCGCAATCTCGCCCGCATCGTCCACATATACCGTCGATATCTGCCCCTGTTCAAAAAACCCCTTGGCAAGCCCAATATCGGCCGCAAAACGCCCCTGCCCATGGGATGCCGCCACACGATGCACATCGCCCACAGCCACCCCGCTAAACCACGGCGATTTGTTAGACACCACCTTGGTTAAAACAAGGCTGGATATATGCCGCCCAATAGCATTATATGTCAGCGTAGGGCTATCCTCCGCCATCGGCCTAATCTCCCCATGCTCCAGCAGCCCCAGCTTCAGCAAAGCCTGGAATCCATTGCAAATACCAATCATCAGCCCTTCGCGCCTCTCCATCAGCTCTGTCACGGCCTCGCTTATAGTCGCGTTCCTAAAAATAGCAGAAATAAACTTGCCGCTGCCCTCCGGCTCGTCCCCCGCGCTAAAACCCCCTGGAATAGCTACAATCTGCGATTGGCCAATGCGCCGCGCCATTTGCCCAACAGATTCAACAAGTGTCTGGGATGTAAGGTTGTTAATAACAAAAATCTCGGCATCTGCCCCGGCTTTTTCAAAACTGCGCGCCATATCCCATTCACAATTGCTGCCCGGAAATACAGGTATAAACACCTTTGGCCGCGCAATTTTGTTTTTGGCTACTATCACATTTTTCGCTTCATAGATCGGTGGCTCGTATTTTTCTTCGTTGGATTTTGCGGCCTGTGTCGGGAAAACCCCCTCTAGCGGCGCAGTCCAAGCCTCTAATGCCTCATTCAAGCATATCTTATCACTATTTATTTGCAAAATCTCGCTGTTTGTCGTCTTGCCAATAATTTGCAAACCCTCTGCCTCGCCAACCACTTCAAGCACAAAACAGCCCATAGTACTAGCAAAGAAGTCGCCGTCATATTCAATCTCCACACCAATTTTATTACCAAAAGCCATCTTAGAAACCGCCGCCCCAATGCCGCCAAAGCCCACGGCATAGGCAGAAACCACTTTCTTTTCGGCTATCAGCTTTTGCAGCAGCTCATAGTTCTCGCGCAAGTGCTTAAAATTGGGTAGATTGTATTCGTCATAATCTGTTTTTAGCAACACGATATGGTTGCCCGCCGCCTTAAATTCCGGCGATATTATGTTCTGTGTCTTTGTGGCCGCAATAGCAAAGGACACCAACGTCGGCGGCACATGCATATCCCCAAAAGTGCCACTCATAGAATCTTTGCCGCCGATAGCCGGTATGCCAAGCCCCATCTGCGCGGCAAAAGCCCCAAGAAGCGCAGCAAAAGGCTTGCCCCAGCTCTCCGGGCTGCGCATACGCTCAAAATACTCTTGGAAGCTCATGCGCGCCGTGCGATAGTCCGCCCCTGCCGCCACAATGCGTGATACAGATTCCACCACAGCATGCACAGCCCCATGGTATGGGCTGGCCTCTGAAAGGTAGGGGTCAAAGCCATAGCTCATCACGCTGGCCGTGCTGGTTTCGCCGCCCAGCACAGGAATCTTCGCCGCCATAGCCTGGGCCGGTGTCATCTGATACTTCCCGCCAAAAGGCGAAAGCACAGTACCAGCCCCAACAGTAGAATCAAACATCTCCACCATGCCTTTATTGGAGGCAACATTAAGGTCAGATAGGTTTCGCAACCATTCCCCTCCTTGGAGGGGTGGCGCTGTAGCGCCGGGGTGGTTCACTTTCACCACCACCTTCTGCCGCACCCCCGCAGTATCCAAAAACTCCCGCGAAATATTCAAAATCTCCTGCCCGCGCCATTTCATCACAAGCCGCCCGGTATCCGTTATCACAGCCACCTCATAGGCCTCCAAATTTTCATCAGCCGCAAGCTCTGTAAACCTCTGTGCATCGCCAGGCGCAACAACCACGGCCATCCGCTCCTGGGATTCCGAAATCGCCAGCTCTGTGCCGTCCAGCCCATCATATTTCTTGCGCACATTATCCAAATTAATTTCAATAGACTCCGCCAGCTCTCCAATAGCCACACAAACCCCACCCGCGCCAAAATCATTGCAGCGCAAAATCAACTTTGCGGCATCGGGATTGCGAAAAAGCCTTTGCAACTTGCGCTCTGTAACAGGATTACCCTTTTGCACCTCTGCCCCGCATGTAGCCAGCGATTCCTCGCCATGCTCTTTAGAAGAGCCGGTTGCGCCGCCAATCCCATCGCGCCCGGTTCTGCCGCCCACCAGCACCACAACATCCCCGGCTTTTGGTCGCTGACGAATAACATGCTCTTTCTTCGCCGCACCAACAACCGCACCAATCTCCATACGTTTGGCCACATATCCCTCGTGGTAAATCTCGCTAACCAAACCCGTAGCCAGCCCAATTTGATTGCCGTAGGACGAATAGCCATCTGCCGCACCTGTGGTAATAACCCGCTGGGGCAGCTTGCCCGGCAGGGTCTCGGCCATAGGCTTGCGCGGGTCGCCGCTGCCCGTAACGCGCATAGCCTGATACACATAGCTGCGCCCGGAAAGCGGGTCTCGTATAGCGCCGCCAAGGCATGTAGCCGCCCCGCCAAAAGGCTCCATCTCTGTAGGATGATTATGGGTCTCGTTTTTAAACATCAGCAGCCATTCTTCATCCACACCATCCACATCAACGTTAATAACAATGCTGGCGGCATTAACCTCTTCAGACTCATCAAGATCGTTTAGCAACCCATCCTTGCGCAAAGCCTTCATCCCCAAAACCGCCATATCCATCAGCGTCACAGGCCTGCCAGCCTCGCCATCACCATAGACTTTTTTGCGCGTTTGCTTGTATTCCTCAAAAGTCTTTTCAAAAACCTCTCTATACTTACCGTCCTCAAATTCCACATCCACAATCTCTGTATGGAATGTGGTATGGCGGCAATGGTCCGACCAATACGTGTCTATCACCGCAATTTCCGTCGCCGTAGGCTCTCGCCCCTCGTCGTTCTTAAAATAATCCCGCACAAAAGCCAGGTCGGCCACATTCATAGCCAAACCCAGCTCTCTATGCACTTTCACAATTTCATCGTCACTCTTGCCTATTATTTCTACATCGCTTATATCATCAGGTGCGGCCAAATCCAGCTCCAATGTGTTTGGCTTCATCAATCCCACCTGCATAGAATCTATAGGGTTAATGCAATACGTTAAAATAGCGGCCTTATCGTCTTCCGACAGCCCGCCCGCAACAATATGTATCTTCGTATATTGCACCAAAGGCATCTGCCCCGTTAAAATTTGTATACACTGCACCGCAGAATCCGCTCGCTGGTCATACTGCCCCGGCAGTAGCTGCTTTCCAAAAGCAAAATCGGCATCGTCCACCGCCAATTCATAGGCAATGCTATCCACGGCCATCTCTGCAAAAATCCCTTCTGCACAAGCCACAAATTCCGCCTCGCTCAACCCCTGCACATCATAGCAATGGATAATACGGATTCCGCTCGTACCTTCAATCAACAAATCCTTCTTGATAGCACCAAACAACTGCGCGGCTTCGCTATCAAAACCCGCCTTTTTCTCGATATACACACGTCTTACCATATCTTCACCCCTATGTTATTATTTAATCGGGCGACCACAGGTCGCCCCTACGCACGATCTCCATTCCCTACCTTGTATGCCTTGTATATCTCATTTTTAGCCACGCCGCGGTCTTTTGCAACCCTCTTCATGGCCTCCATTTCATTCATCCCAATTTCCACATAATGTTCCACGTGGAACATTATGCTCTCGGGCCAGTTATCCACAATGGGCACTACACCTTCCACAATCAGCACAAACTCGCCCTTTATGACATTTTCTTTAAAATACTCTATCATCTCTGGCAGGCTGCCCCGCCTTGCTTCTTCAAACCTCTTTGTAATTTCCCGCACAACTGCCATTTGCCTGTCGCCCAGATTTTCGTGTAGCTCTTGTAGGGCTGTTAGCAACCTATGGGGTGCTTCGTATAGGACTATTGTGCGTTGCTCTGTTGCCAGAGCCGCCAAAGCCGCCTTGCGCTTTTTCTTTTCTCGTGGCAAAAACCCCTCAAAGGCATAACGGCGGGCGCAAAACCCGGAAAGCACCAGGGCAGATATGCCCGCAGATGCGCCGGGGCAGATTTGCATGGGTATGCCTAGCTGGTGGCAGCGTCGTATAAGTTCGCGGCCGGGGTCGGATATACCCGGCATGCCGCTGTCCGATACTAGTGCGATATTTGTCCCACCCAGAAGCTTGTCCGTCAGTTGTATGCACTTTGTTGCCTCGTTGTGTTCGTGGTAGCTGGTCATGGGTGTTTTTATGTCATAGTGGTTTAGCAGTTTTAGGGTGTGGCGGGTGTCCTCGGCGGCTATTAGGTCTGCTTCGCGCAGAATCCGCAGTACCCGCAGGGTTATGTCCTCCAAATTGCCTATTGGTGTAGCACAGATATATAGTTGTCCTATCGTATTTTCATTCATAATAAATCCTGCGAATTTCGTCGGTGTATTGGCCGCTTTCGTCGTACACAACAAGGGGCGGCTGTATGTTAAGATGGGGTTTGCCGCCTTTTGCGGCGGCTATAAGAAGTGTGTTTGGCGGGGCATCTGCTTTGGGATGCACCAGGCGTAGCAGTTTTGATTCCAGACCATGTTTGCGCAGGGTTGCAATGATGTCCGCAAGGCGACCGGGCCTGTGTACCATATAAAAGCGGCCACCAAAACGTAGCAGCTTTGCGGCTGATGATACTACATCATCAAGATTGCATAGAATTTCGTGGCGGGCTATGGCCATGTCGTAATTTTCGTTTTGCGCGCCGGTATCTGCGGCCATATAGGGCGGGTTGGCTGTCACCACGTCGAAGTTATCTCCAAAACCCGTCATTTCGCGGATATCCACATTGTGTATGGTTATTTTATCTGCAAGGCCGTTTAGGGATACAGAGCGCGTGGCCATGTCCGCCAGTTTTGGGTTAATCTCTGCGCCAGCATATGAAATACCCTTGTTTTTGGCCGCCAGCAATATGGGGATAACCCCATTGCCGCTGCATAGATCCATATGGGTTTCGCTTTTGTGTACGGTGGCAAAGGCGGATAGTAACACAGCATCTATGCCAAATGTGAAGAGGTCGGGATGCTGTATTATTTTGTGGTTATTGCGGTGGAGGTCGTCCAGACGCTCCTTATCTTTAAGAATCATTTTTTCCATTCTTTTTGCGTCTTGTGTATTTATCGTTGTCATCGGAAATTTCGGCTTTTTTGATTATGGTTATATCGTCGGCTTCGTAGGTGTTTATGCTTGGTGGTTCGGATTGGTTTTTGCGAATGGCGGCGCGTACCGTGCGGCGCAGGGTGCTAACAGACAGCACCTCGCCTTGGCCATCTGCGGATTTTATTATATCTCCAACGCCGGGCATGCCTTTGTTTAGCTCTTCGTAGGTTTCTTCTTCGTATTTTAGGCAGCACATTAGGCGGCCGCAAATGCCCGAGATTTTTGAGGGGTTAAGGGACAGGTTTTGGTCTTTTGCCATCTTCATGGATACGGGTTGGAATTCGGATAGAAAAGTGGCGCAACATAGGGTGCGGCCGCACATGCCAATGCCATTAAGGAATTTGGATTCGTCGCGCACGCCTATCTGGCGCAGCTCTATGCGCATACGAAAAACCCCGGCCAGCTCTTTTACCAGTTCGCGAAAGTCCACGCGGCCTTCTGCGGTAAAATAGAATATAATCTTGGTTGTATCGAAGGTAAGCTCTACGTCTATTAGCTTCATGCCTAGGTCATGGCCTTTGATCTTCTCCAGACAGATATCGAAGGCCTCTTTTTCGCGGATGCGGTTTTTCTCCAGGGTTTCCAGGTCTCTGTCGTTTGCTATACGGATGATTTTGCGCACGGGCATAAAGGCAGGGTCTTCTTCTACCATTTTGTTTGGTGTCTCGCAGATGCCGTATTCCATGCCGCGCACGGTATCTACAATAACCCCTGTGCCGCGGCGGATTTTGCGGCCATTAGGGTCGAAATAATATATTTTGCCCGCGGTTTTAAAGCGCAGGCCGATGATTTCTATCATGACTGTTTTCTCCATTTCATCTGTATATTAAGCTGCTCCGGATAGCTTTAGCAGCATTACTTCCATCGTTAGTAAAAAATTGGTGCTTTGATTTAGTTTTTGCTTGGCGGCTTCTATTATGCGGATTTTGCGGATTGTGTCTCCCGGCATTTCTGCACCCTCAACCAGTATGTCCCGATAGTGTATGCATAGAATATCCAAAGCCTCTGTTATGCGTTCTTTATGCACTTCCAGAGCCTTTGCCGCCGCAAATATTTCTACAATATCCTTACTGCCTAAGCCCCGCGCTATATCCAGAACCTCGTTGCGAAAAGGCATAAAGCTTTCGTCGGTGGCAATGGCCATAGCGCGGCCTATCGAACCGGCGGCACTAGTTGCGGCTGCTTTGGCTAGACCTGCATCTATGCCTTTTGTCATCAGAAAGTCAGCAACAACCCCATCCCCCAGCGGCGCGATTTTATAAAGCACACAGCGCGAAAGAATCGTAGGCAAAAACGCTTTGTGGTTTTGTGATAGCAAAAGAAAAACGGCGTATTTTGGCCCATCCTCCAGGGTTTTTAACAGGGCGTTTTGTGCGGGTATAGTCAGGGTTTGTGCATTTTCTATGATATATACGCGCTTTTGCGACGAATACGGCAGTACCGAGATATTTTCTACAATTTGTTCGCGCACATCGTCTATGCCTATGGACTTTTTTTGTGTTCGCACAAAAACAGCATCGGGGTGGTTGCCCGATTGTAGGGTTATGCAGGATATGCATTTGCCGCAAGGGTCGGCATCAAATAAATCCTCGCAAAGGATGGCGGCGGTAAATATGCTTGCTAAAAGCCGTTTGCCGCTGCCTGCCGCGCCATCTATAATATAGGCGTGGCCTATATGGCCATGCCTGATGGCTGCCTGCATCGAATTGATAATAATTTTGTTGCCTACTATACCATCAAAACGCATGCTATATCACAATATCCAAGAGCAGCCCGCGTATTTCGTCTATCTTGTCCAGGATAGCAATGTGGTTTTTCTCGTTTTTGATAAGCTCTTGGGCCAGCTCGTCCAGCTCTTGGTTTATCAGACGCACAATGCCGTATACCCTGTGGCGGCCGCGCCTGTCCAAGAAGTTTTCGCGGGAGAATTCGTGGGAATTTGTTACTACCTCGTTGATAAACTCGCCAACCAAGCCTCGATAGTGTTTTAAATCTCTGATATCCGGATGCTCTGCAATTTTGTTGCCCCATTCTGTAATCTCGGTAATTAAACCCGAAAGGCGTTCTGCCAGCCCCTCGGAAGCTATGCGCTTTAGGGTGAAGTCAAACTCTCCGGAGTCGAATTTTTCTTTTATGGTTTTTGTGGCTACTGGTTGTGGGGCTTGTATGTCACTTACTTTGATATCCATGGTTTCCTCCAACTAGGCGACCACAGGTCGCCCCTACGAACAGCATCCTGCCGTCCCATTTAATATTATACCCTTCTAAACTCGGCTACATCCAGCACAAATATCGTTGCGCCGCCCACAGAGACTTCTACGGGGTATGGCACATAGTTTTCTGCTGTAGAAAGGTGGGCAGAATTTACGGATGTGATTTGTTTTCTGGATTTGCATTTCTTTTCTACAATGTGGACCAGCTCGTCTACGCGGTTGTCTTCTACTCCACAAATAAGGGTGGTGTTGCCTGTGCGCAAAAAGCCGCCGGTAGATGCCAGCTTTGTTACTTTAAAGCCTTCTTCGCTTAGCACGTCGATAATTTGAAAAGCGTCCTCGTCGTGGATGATTGCCATAATAAGTTTCATGATTGTTTCCTCCTTAATTAACTTTACTTTCTATATGATTTGTTATTATCTTATGAATTTTGTCCTTCGGCAATGCGCCGTCTATGGCGAATATGCGGTCCGGGTACATGCGCAATAGATGCTCGTAGCCTTTTTGAACTGTCATGTGGTATGACAGGTCTTTTTGCTCTATGCGGTCCGGCTCGCCTTCTGCCAGCTTTCTTGCCAGGCCTGCTTTTACGTCTATTTGCAAATAGAATGTTATATCAGGCACCAGGCTGTCGCCAGCAAAATTGCTCATGCTTACCAGCTCGTCTATATTTAACCCATTGCCAAAGCCCTGGTATGCTATGGTGCTGTCCGTGAATCTATCGGAAAGCACAATGCCGCCGCTGGCTAGGTGCGGCAGAACCACCTCGTCTGCCAGCTGGGCGCGGGCAGCTATGTATAACAAAGCCTCGGCTTTATTGGACATAGCGGAATTGCCTGTGTCTTTTAGGATGGCGCGTATTTTTTCTGCAATATCTGTGCCGCCGGGCTCTCTGGTTAAAATAACATTTTTGCCTGCGGCCAGAAAATAGTCGTATAGCAGCTTTATTTGGGTGGATTTTCCTGCGCCTTCTTGGCCTTCAAATGTGATAAACAATTCCTTGCACTTCCTTCTTTTGTTAGTATCAAACATTATATCACACAAAATATCTTTTTTGCAATAAAATCCTTAACTTTTGTTTTGATATGTGTTATACTATAGTTGGGAAAATATATTTATGCTACGGAGGGCAAAAAATGGCGAAAGAAGATGGCAGAGATATGGACAATCTGGACGATATTGTTGAGGATATAGAGAGCCTTGGCGTTTTGGACATGACAGATTTTGAAAACATGGATATTATGCGCGAGGACGAGACCTTTGCCACTATGGTAGAGGAGCATATCTCCGAAGAAGAGATGGACAAGCTTTCTATGGCTTTCAGAGACTTGGAAGACCAAATTAGTGTGCCAACCGCAACGGAGGATTTTGCATCTATAGAGCTTAGCGAGGGCGAATTTGGGGATATGAGCGAGGATGATTTGGATGCCATGCTCAAATCTTTGATGCAAGACGAAGGCGGCGACGAAGATTGGGTTCCTATGGACAATATCGACGACCAGCTGGCGCAAGAGCCGGAATTTTACGAAGGCGAAAATGATGAACGAGACCTTGCGCTTATTGTGCCCGAAATTGATGAAGAAACCAGCCCGCCCAAAAAGAGCCCGCGCAAGTGGATGAAACAGCAATATCACAGCGGAGACAAAAGCACAAAGATACTTGTAATTTCTATTTGGGCTATGGGTGGTCTTGTTGCGGCTTCTTTGCTGTTTGTGGTTGGCTTGCTTATCGCTACAAATACAGGCAATCAAGAAACCGGCACTTTTAATTTGTCGCCACCGGCATATGCTTTTAACAATGCCAGCCATTCGTTGGTTAATCTTTCTGCACCGCTAGGAGATGACACCATCGTGCTTAATAGGCTTTTGCTGGACGAGGTAGTGACATCATTCTATTTTGGCGGATTCCTTGACCCATCCCGGTATATATTCGCTTTAGAAGATTTCAATGGCAGAATATATTCAAGAAATGTAAGCCTAGCTACAAATCCGGTCAGAGATCAGGCCCTTAACCAGACCGTTGTACGCTTTGAAGCCATGGATTCTACAGCAGAGGGCTTTACGATATCCGTAACAGACCTGCATACGGGTCAAACAAGTTCCATAGAGCTTACTTTTGATGCCGATGCTATTGCTGTGGGGCGTTTTACTACCAGCCATATAGTGATTGATACAGGGCTTTCTGATATCACATTAAGCATAGATAGCGGCGTTTTTTCTGCTGCGGCTTCTTCGTTCAATTTTAGCATGAGCTATGCAAACCCTAATGTTAGCCTTGTTTTTGGCCAAGATACCGGTGTGCCGCCTGTGCTCATAAGACATATGGGCGCGACTGTGCCTGTTATAAGCAATTTGCAAACCAGTAGCTTCCCACAAGACGGCATCACCCTTGGTGCTATGGACTTTAACCCGCTGCGCTCGCTTACAGGGCGTGTAGAGGTTGTTTTTGGGCAAATATACAAACGCTATGAGCTAAATACATCTATCGCCACCATAGGTATGTTTGCGGGGGATGACGATAGGGCGCGAACAATAGAGCTGGCCGACCATATAATCAACATACACGGCCTGCTGCATCAGGGTCATTTCTTTGTAATGCCGCTGTATGGCACGCCTCGCGTCCAAGGCGAAGATGCGGAGCGTTTGCCCACCACCATGGAAGTAACTTTGTTTGGTGTAAATGACTATGGGCAGCAAGCTCGCTTGCCCGGCGTGGTAAGATACGATGCTCGCGGCACGGATGTTACCTTTGACATAAGAGAAAACGAGGCTATCTTGGATATACCGCTAGGTCGCTTGTTTTTAGATTTCGAGAGCGTATCGGTGCGTTTGCCCGAATTTTCGGCCTTTGTATACTTAGATGATGCAGATTTTGCACCCCATGGACACACAAGTGCTGTAAAGTCTGCAATAGAAGCAGCCTTCGCACAGGATTTACCGCAATTTGCAGCACAGTTTGACGCAACCCACAATGTGGAGCATGCTGTGCAGGTACGGCAGATACATTTTGATGGTGACAATGTCTATGCAAGAGTTGCAGAGAGATTGGCTTTTACAGATGATGGCGGCCTGCAAGAAGTTATCCGCCACCTTAGGATATCGGCGGTTGTTACTGCCACTAATGTAGAAATCACCAGCGTTATTGCGGAATCGGTGGAGCATACGCAGTAGCACGAGCAATGCCGGCTATAGCCGGCTAAAGATTCCGACTGGAAGTCGGCCACCCCGGGTTTCAGCCGTTACTTTAGCCGGCTATAGCCGGCATTACCCAACAAAGAGGTGCACCATGGGCGAAATAGGCAAAGTAACAGAAATCATAAGCAGCACCCAAGAAATAATGATAAGCCACAAGCGCACCGGCGCATGCGCCAGCTGCAAAATCTGCGCAAAAGGCCGGGGCGACAACGAGATGATTATGCGCGCCCACAATGCCTGCGATGCCACCATTGGCGACTTTGTAGAGGTAGAGCTGCAAGAAGGCGCGCTGATAAAGGCCGTGGCCATAGCATATGGCATACCCTTTGTGGCAATGCTTGCTGGCTTTGGCCTGGGCCATCTGCTGGGCGGCGAGATTGTCGCTTTTTCTACCGGCATCGTGCTGATGGCTGTGGCTTATGTTGTGATACGCATTTTTGAGAAAAGTGGCAAACTGGCGAAGAAGTATGTGCCGGTGGCTATTAGGAAGGTGGAGGATTTTTCTGAAGCTGATTAATTTTGATGAATCCACTATAGCCAGAAGCGTCTTTTATGGCGGCAACGCCGGTGCAAAGGATGCCATTTGGTATGACAATGCAGTCTGGATGATTAAATATCCAAAAACAACGCGCGACTTGGTAAATCCCCAGATATCATACACAACAAGCCCGCTAAGCGAGTATCTTGGTTCAAAGATATATGAATCATTGGAAATCCCTGTACACGAAACACTCTTAGGCATACGAAATAACAAGGTTGTCGCAGCTTGCAAGGACTTTACCTTCGTACGTGAAAACAACATCACATCGAAGTCTGTATCTTTAATTCCCTTCCATGATATAAAAAACAGCTTTATGTCCAGCGATTTAGAATCATATTCCGGCACTGGTTCGGAGACATTGCTTGATGAAGTGCTGGCCACCGTCAATGGCCAAAATGAGCTAAAGTCCATTCCCGGCGTTTTAGGCCGCTTTTGGGATATGTTTGTTATAGATGCCTTTATTGGCAATAGCGACCGAAACAACGGAAATTGGGGGCTGCTTTGGAATACAGCCAATGACACAGTTGGTCTTGCTCCCGTTTACGACAACGGCAATGCCTTTTTCAACAAGTGCAGTCTATCACAAATGGAAAAACGCATGAGCGACCAAGTGGCAATGAGAGAAGATGCCTATATAACACCAAGATGCGTCTACAAATACACCGGGCTAGATAGCGAAGGCCACAAAATCAACCCTTTCGACTTCATTAAGCGCGGCGAAAATACCGATTGCAACGCAGCCGCTTCGCGTTTTCTAAGCGTTGTAAGCATGGACGCTATCAAAAAGATTATTAACGACATACCGGAAGTCACAGGGGCTTTAGCAGTCATGCCAAAAATCCAAAAAGAATTTTATCTGGAGCTAATGCGAATAAGATTGAACTTTTTAAAGGAGTGCCGAAAGCCATGATGATTAAACCCCAAAAACTATCAAAAGGCGACACCGTAGCCATCGTATCCCTATCATCCGGCATGGGCGGCGACCCCGCCTTTATACATCGCTACAAAATAGGCAAGCAGAGGCTGGAGACGGAATTTGGCCTAAATGTTGTTACCATGCCAAATGCTTTAAAGGGCATTGAATATCTGGATAACCACCCAGAAGCTCGTGCCGCCGACCTAATGGCCGCTTTTGAGGATACCTCTATAAAGGCCATAATCTGCATGATTGGCGGCGATGATACCATACGCTTACTGGAATATATCGACTTCGATGTCATCAGGCGCAACCCAAAAATTTTTATGGGTTTTTCAGATACTACCGCAAACCACTTTATGATGCACAAGGCCGGATTGGTTTCTTTTTATGGCCCAAGCATACTGGCATCCTTTGCAGAAAATGTCGCAATGCACGATTACGCAAAACATTACATACAAAGCGTGCTGTTTCAGCCCACCGCCGAACTCCCAATAGAACCAAGCCCCGTATGGACTTCCGAATTTCTGGAATGGGCTGATGAAGCCAATAACAAAGTCCAAAGGGCCATGACAAAAGACAGTAGGGGTTATGAGCTGCTGCAAGGCAAAGGCATTGCCAAAGGCAGGCTGCTGGGCGGCTGCATTGATGTTTTCCCCATGATAATGGGAACAAAAATATGGCCGATCCCACAAGAATGGGATAATGCTATACTCTTTCTAGAAACATCCCAGGACTTCCCTACGCCCAATGATGTGAAATATATTTTGCGAGGCATGGCGGCCCAGGACATAATAGGCCGTATAAGTGGCATACTGTTTGGCAAGCCAATGAATGAAAAATATTACGAAGAATATAAGCAGGTGCTTTTGCAAGTGATAGGCAAAGAAGCCAGGCGACCCGATTTGCCCATCTTATACAATATTAATTTTGGCCATACATCCCCAATTTGCATACTGCCATATGGCATTATGGCCGAAATTAATTGCAGCAAAAAATCCCTACGACTGTTGGAGTCGTCAGTCTCATAAAATTATCAAGGTCGGCATTTGCACGGCCTTTTTAATTGTCCAAAAAATTATGCTTGAATTTCTCCACAATATTTGGTATAATTTCATAATATTGGTAATAGGGAGGACAAGCTATGGAAATCAAATGCATAGAGCGCAATGGAAATTTGGTGGTGCGCATTATTGGCGAAATAGACCATCACAGCGCGGACGAGATACGCCATACCGCCGAGCGCGAGTTCTTTAAATCCGGCGCAAAGAACATGATTTTCGACTTTGCACATGTGGGTTTTATGGATTCTTCGGGCATCGGCATGATAATTGGGCGGTATAAGGAGCTAAAGAAGGTGGATGGCCGGGTCTTCGCCATAAACATAGGGCCAGAGATAAGCCGTATTTTTGACATATCGGGGTTAAGAAAGATTATACCATGCTATTCCAGCATAGACGAGATTTCTGCCGCAAGCGGAACAGGTTTCTAAAGATAAGGGGAATTATTATGAACAAAAACAAGATAGAACTTAGCTTTCTGGCCACATCTCAAAACGAGTCTTTTGCAAGGGTGACTGTGGCAGCCTTTGTGGCGCATCTAAACCCCACCGTGGCAGAGATCACAGAAATAAAGACGGCTGTTTCTGAGGCTGTGACAAATGCGATTATCCATGGCTATGAGGGCATGGATGGCGAGAACATGGTGCGCATGACATGCCGTATCGAGGACAACGAGATAACTATAGAAATATCGGACAGCGGCAAGGGCATTGACGATATAGACCAAGCCCGCGAGCCCCTATACACATCCAAGCCCGAGATGGAGCGCAGCGGCCTGGGCTTTACAGTGATGGAAGAATTTATGGACGCCATGGAGATTGTCTCGCAAGCAGGCGCGGGCACTACCATTGTGCTGCGCAAAATATTAAGCCAATAAACCAAAGAAAGGGGGACGAGGGGAGCAATACAAATGGAAAATACATTGCAACTTATACAGGCTTCGCAAGCCGGAGACTCTGCCGCCCGCGACCAGATTGTGGCAGAAAACACCGGCCTTGTTTGGTCTGTGGTGAAAAAATTTGCAGGCCGGGGTTATGATTTGGAAGACCTCTTCCAAATAGGCTCTATAGGCCTAATGAAATGCATAGATAAATTTGACACAAGCTATGGGGTTAAATTTTCCACATATGCCGTGCCTATGATAATGGGCGAGATAAAGCGATTTTTGCGCGACGACGGCATAATAAAGGTAAGCCGCCCGCTAAAAGAAATGGCCATGAAAGCCAAATATATGCAGGAAAGCCTGCAGCACGCCACCGGCAAGCCGCCCACCATGGGCGAACTGGCCGCGGCACTAGACACCAATGTGGAAGAGCTGGCCTATGCCATGGATGCTGGCCACGAGGTAGAATCCCTATACACTGTGGTGCATCAGGGCGATGGCAGCCCGGTGTATTTGCTGGACAAGCTGGATGTCTCTTCCGTTGACGACGGCGAACGTATGATAGACAAAATAGCCCTGCGCGAGATAATACGCAGTCTGGCCCCAAAGGAGCGGCAGGTTATTGTAATGCGGTATTTTCAGGATAAAACCCAAAGCCAAATAGCAGCAGCCATAGGGGTTTCCCAGGTGCAGGTAAGCCGCATAGAAAAGCGGGTGTTAAACACCCTGCGAATGAAGCTAGAAGCATAGTCTACTCGATTATGTGACATTCTCGACTATCAGCTATTATAACACCGCAATTACGCCCTTTTGCTTTAGCATCATAAAGGGCTTTATCCGCCATGCCATAAATAGAATCAATATCACTAGAAGCATCGCAGGGCGAAGCATAAACCCCTATGCTAACCGTGATATGCTCGGCAACCAGGGATTTTTCGTGGGGAATGTTTAGTTTTTTAATGTGGCGCAGGATTTCTTTTACTATATTCTGCGCCCCGTCATATTTTTGCTCCAGCCAAAGAACGGCAAACTCCTCGCCGCCCACTCGTGCAGTATATACCCCGGCACTATCCCGCAAATCTCTTAAAGCTCTGCCCATTTGCCTTAGGCACTCATCCCCTGCGGGATGCCCGTAATGGTCGTTGTAATTCTTAAAATAATCAATATCCAGCAGGGCAAGGCAAACAAAGCGGCCTGCATCGGTACTGCGCCCATTGTTTAAAAATCTTTCAAAGGCCAGCATAAAATCCCTGCGGTTGCGCAGACCTGTTAGCTCGTCTATTGTGCTGGCTTGCCGAAACTTATCTCGTTCTTCTTCCAGCTTAACTTCGTTAAGTACCGATTGATGCTTGTATACGTTGCTAAACCAGTTAAAAGCAATAGCAGCTGGTACAACGGCTGTAAGCATGATTAAATCACCCAAGAAAACGGTAAGGTCTTTTAGATAAAAGCTAGATAAAGCAAAAACTGCCGTGGTTATAAGGGTACACACAAGCCCAAAACCGGGCGGAGCTACTATGGTAAAGGTTGCACAAATTAAAATTATGAAAAACATTATGGAAGCGCTAGTGCCGGGAACCATCCACACGAAAAGGTAGATATTTATCAGCATAATAAAGGTATAAAGACCAATTACCAATGCATATATTGTCTTCTTGCTAAATTGCCGCCCTTTTTGGCTTTGGAGATGCAGCTTTCTCATCCAAAAGGAAAAGAACATAGAGACACCCGCGATAAGCAAAGCGACGTAAAAAAAAATCCGGAGTTATAGCTCCGCTGACAAAAACAAGGACACTAAACCAAAAATTAACAAAAAACAGGCTTTGAAAATTCCCTACCAGCACCCTATCTTTGCACATCAAGTATTCTTCTCGACTTAAATAATAGTACCTCCATCCATTTACCAACCCTATCATACAAAACCACCTCGTATAGGTAAAAAAATGCGCCCTCTATTATTATTTTTTACTATAGCACATTGACGGGCTTTGCGCAATGCGAAGTTGAGACCTGCCACGGCAATCTGATTTGAGACATTTTATTCCAGTTACAGGTCATTAGGAATAAGTAATCACGGAATGTGTCGGGTAAACCCGACTAAAGTAACGGTTTCAAACCGTAATACGACTTGGAGTCGTTACTTTAGCCGGGTTTACCCGGCATTATGACATATATTTCCTCAAATTAGATTACCGTGGAGACCTGCGATTGATTCGTCATAACTGCAAAAACATCTTTTCACAAGCCCAAATTTGTGCTAAAATTAAGAAAAAGGAGGCGATTATCATGAGCAAATTAACCCCGCGCCGCATAACCCGCCGCGAGCTGGTTGTTGACGACTACCATGGCATAAAGGTGGCCGACCCATACCGCTGGCTAGAGGACGACACCTGCCCCGAGGTGCAAAAGTGGATGCAAGAGCAAAATGGGGATTTTGAAGAATATATCAGCGGTTACGCCGTGCGCGGCGAAATTAAATCGCGCCTGACAGATCTGTTTAATTATGCAAAATCAAGCGTGCCCCGGGATGTGGACGGCACATACTACACCTGGCGCAATGATGGCCTGCAAAACCAAAGTGTCCTTTATCGTGCTGATAATCCCAAAGACCTTGGGGAAATGGTCTTTGACCCCAACACACTTAGCGATGATGGCACAATGGCTGTTATGACAACGGCCTTTAGCCCCAAGGGAAAATACCTGGCCTATGGTTTGTCGGACAGCGGCTCGGACTGGCAAATTGTGCGCATACTTGATTTGCAGACCAAAGAGCATCTGCCGGATACCCTGCACCACATAAAATTCACCAGCATAGAATGGCTGCCGGATGAAAGCGGCTTTGTGTATTCGCGTTTTCCGGATCCAAAGACATCTGCTGTGCTTTCGGCTACAGCACTAAATATGATGGTATGTCTACATATTCTTGGCAAAGACCAAAACGAAGACAAGCTGCTGCATAAAGATGACGACCATCCCGAATGGGGCTTTTATTTTCATGCCGATGACGACAAGAAATGGGCTTTTATGGATGTGTCCTACAGCACTTTGCGCCGCAATATGCTTTTTTATAAGCCATTTGACAAGCTGGACACCACCCCTTGGCTGCCCATAGCCGATAATTTTGATGAAGGCTGGGATGTTATCGGCGTTATTGGTGATACCGCCTATATTATAACCCAAAAGGATGCGCCGTTTTGCAAGGTTATGTCTGTAAAGCTATCCGAAAATGGCGCGACGGACTGGCAGACGGTTATCCCCGATAGAGGCGAAATGCTGGAGGATGTTAAGATTGTTAACAACCAGCTGCTGTGCATCGTCCTGCAACACGCCACCCACCGCCTTATGCTGCACGAGCTAAGCGGCGACTTTGTGCGCGAAATCCAGCTGCCCGCACCAGGTTCTATACGCGGTTATTTTGGCAAACAAAAGGGTACAGAGATGTTTGTGCAATTTTCCAGCGTGCTTTATCCTGATACAATCTTGCGATACGATTTTAAAGCCAACAAAACAGAAACCGTGTTTGCCCCACAAATAAGCTTTCCCTTCGGCGAATATGAGACCGTGCAAAAATTCTATACATCAAAAGACGGCACAAAAGTGCCGATGTTTGTAACTCATCGCAAAGGCATTGCCAAAGATGCAAGCCATCCCACATTGCTATATGGCTATGGCGGCTACAATATAAACATGGTGCCGGGCTTTGCGCCAGCTATACTGGGCTGGCTTGAAAAAGGCGGCATATACGCCGTGGCCTGCCTGCGCGGCGGCGCAGAATACGGCGAGCAGTGGCATAGGGCCGGTATGCTGGAAAGCAAGCAAAACACATTTGATGACTTTATAGCCGCCGCAGAATACTTGGTAGACGAAAAATACACCACCAAGAGCAAAATCGGCATATATGGCCGCTCTAACGGCGGTTTGCTAACAGGTGCTTGTGTTGTCCAGCGTCCCGACCTTTTTGGTGCCGTGGCCGTAGGCGTACCTGTGCTGGATATGCTGCGCTATCATCTTTTTACCGCCGGCCGCTATTGGGTTGGCGAATATGGCTATTCTGAAGACCCTAATCAATTCGATTTTCTTTACAAATACTCTCCGCTGCATAATGTGAAGATGAACACCGTATACCCACCCACGCTGATTCTAACGGCCGATACGGATGATAGGGTTGTACCCTCCCAGGCGCGCAAATTTGCCGCAACCATGCAGGCGGCAGATGGCGGCGAAAACCCCATCTATATTCGCATAGAAAAATCGGCAGGGCATGGCATGGGCAAACCCACAACCAAGGTTATAGAGGAATGGACGGATCTCTTTACTTTCCTACTTGCAAACCTATAAGGAGAAAACAGACATGAGAAAGAAAATCATCAGCACTATGCTGATACTTGCATTTGGCTTTATGCTAACCTTCCCCCTGACGGCTTGCGGCCAGGACAGTACGCAAAATCCCCAAGCCGCCGCCCAGCAAGCTCCGGAGCTACTGGGCAGTTGGGTATTGGTAGACATCATAGACCCAACCAGAGACCCATGGGACATAGCAGACGAGCTGGCATCCGCCAGATTTGTAATCAGCTTTTTGGATCTTGGTCTGTCCATATACCTGTATCAGCTCCCCGGCGAACCCGCCCCGGATGTGATGCCCACAGCCATTTGGGCGATAAGCAATGACCAACTGGAATGGACCAGCGATACCACGCAACACACAATTGTGTTTGACTACAGCGTGGACGGCGATATGCTATCGCTTTATGATACGGAGTTTAACGAAACCCTGGTCTGGGAGCGTCTGCCGGATTGATTCAAAAACCCTTAACCACGGAAAACACAGAAATACACGGAAACTTCAAAAGCGTAGTTTTTCCGTGTATTTCTGTGTTTTCCGTGGTTATTCAGTATTTTACCACAAGCCTATGAAAATCATTTCCTCAAGATTCGAAGCAGGCTCTGTTTGTCTTTGAGGGTCAGCTTGTCTATCGGGCTTTCGCCCAAAGCACCGAGGCAGGGCGGTCTTTGCCATCATCACCCCAAGAAATATATGCAATATAAATCTCAAAAGGCTTCATTAGCCGTTCACCGCCCAATCATAAAGACCAGGATGCCTATCCTTATCTATAACAGCACGGCCGCTTTCATCAATTTCCAAATCAGTTATCTCGACGCCCTTCTCTACAATAGCGGCTATGATCTGATCATCAATTGAGTCCTCAACAACATCACCCTCATTATGTTCTCGAACAGTCATATAAAAACCTCCCAGAAATTTATATGCCCATTATATCAGATTCTGCTGGTTCAATCAAGCGCATATCTTGAAATCCACAGGGCCACCCTCTCCATTTCCTCATCATAATCCCCATCAATCTCAAAATACTTCGCGCCGTGCATCGCGCAAAGCTCTTTTTGCCTTCTGCTGGCCAAAATACATTCTTGCGCAGTATAGTCCCCATGCACTCTTTGCTCAATGGCACAGCTATTGCCCAGAATCCTTGATTCAAAAAATCTATCCACATAGCCTTGCGAAAATCCCAAATACAGCGAAATAGTATGTTTGCGATACTCATCCGCAAGCTCGCTAACCCGTTGCGGCAGCAAATACGCCCCTTCGATGACCAGGTTCTGCCCATTTTCTATGCAGGTCATAATTATGCCCTGCAAAATAGGCCATAATGCCTCCCCAATATGGTCTTCGCTATCCGTGGGCGCAAAGCCGCAGCCCATATCTGCCCGGTACAACCCCATTTTCAGATGGTCTATAGACAGATATGGGTATTTGTATTTCTCCAGTAACCTTTGCGCCAAAAGTGTCTTGCCGGTATGGCTTGCGCCGCCTATCAATATAATCATTCGTCTCTAGACTCTTGCTCCTGTGTATATTCCGTTGTTTGCTCCGGTGTATATTCCGGCGTTTGCACCATCATATGCCCATGCTTTTCTTCCAGATTCAGCTGCAATTCTCCCACTTTCTCATAGCCCAGCTTTATGGCCCGCTGCACGCGTGGGCGGCCAAAGGGCATCTTGCTGTTATCATCATTGCTCTTGCCTGCTTTGGTTCTAAACACCGCTATATATTCCGTGGAGTCGCTGCCCAGATAGCACACGGCAATTTTGGATACACGCCCTCTATGCACGATGGACGCCAGCGGCTTGTTGGTCACAACATCAATATCCCCTCGCTCCAGCCTATCCAGCTCTTCTTCGCTAAATTCCTCGAACTCATATGTAAGAAATCTAGGATCTGCCCAGGTGTTTTTGTTGTACAGAAACACACCAACAGGTATTAGGGCAGCAGATATTGCCGGCACAGATATTAGCAGCAGCTCTATAATCCAGACACCTGTTAAAAGCGGGCCTGTAATATCATTGCCATCCCAGCTCCATGTGCCCACTTCATTAAACCAGCGCAGGTCGCTAATGAATTCCCCAAAGAAAGTGGTGTTGTTTGCCGGGTCAAAAGGATAAGAAAAAATCCAGGCCAGCGCATCCAAAAATTCGGGTATCTGCCACAGCGGGCGCAAATAGGAATTTTCAAACCACCAATAGAAATCATCAGCTGTAAGGCGCGAATACCATATGGCAAAAAACATCTGGTAGCGCATAAAGTTGATAATCAGCAGACTTATAATAACAGCCAAAAGCGGCCCGGCCGCGCTTGTTATCTTAAAGCCTTTCTTTAGCATCTTCACCACAAAGCCCAGGCTAGTGCCAAAAAACGCCGCTATCAACACCCTTGGCCATGCATATGGTATAACATCTATCAAGCCAAGATACAGCCAGCTAAATACAACGCCCACCAATGTGAAAACCAACAGCAGACCTATTACCCCGCCAATATTGCTCTTTCTCTGTGTTTCCATAATATATCCCTCCTAAAATTATAATTCGCTTACCATTTTTCATATCTTATCATGTTTTCCAGCGGCCTTCTGGGCGCGCCTTTGCCTTTTTCATCCGTATATCCTATGGTCACAATGCCAACAACATATTTGTCGCTAGGAATTTCCAGCACAGGCCTGATTTCATCCTGCGCAAACATCGCAACCCAACAGCTTGCCAGGCCCAGGCTCTCTGCCTCTAAAACAATATGTTCTATAGCAATAGCCGTATCGCGTATAATCTGCTTTAGCTCTCGCATGCCACTTTCTTCATCCAGCACAAGCTCTCGCTCGTCTTTAATGCGGCAGCGAATATCCGCCACGCATACAATATGCACAGGCGCATCCGCCATCCACATTTGGCCGCCGCATGTTTTGGCAAGCCTATCTCTGGCTTCTTGGGACTTTACTATTATAAAATTCCATGGCTGTGTATTGCTGCCCGATGGAGCCGCGCGGGCGGCTTCCAGCATCTGCACCACTTTCCCGTCGTCAACGGGCTTGTTGTTGTATCTTCTGGTGCTGGTTCTGGTTGTTATTTCTTTGATCATCCCTTTATGTCCCCCTTCTTTTGATGTCGGGCGTCTACGAGCCGCCCCTACGTGTAACATAGTACATCCCAAAAAACGTCACCCCGGGTTCACGTCAATCTAATTTGGATTGCTTCGGGCTTTATGGCTCGTGGTCTTTGTAGTGTCATTGCCCTCGCAATGACGTTGCTTGTGGTTACGTCTCATTAGGGAAGCTATGCATCACCAGAGAAATCGCGTCACGCCAAGAACGTCATTGCGAGGGCTACGAAAAATGCATAGACGGAGGTATAAAGCCCGAAGCAATCCAGTAATGTATTTCCATATCCACACTAATTATCCACTCCTCTCTATACGTCATCCTGAGCGCAGCAAAGGGATCTTCTGTCGGCTAGTAAAAAGATCCTTCGCTACGCTCAGGATGACGGCATGATGGCTCAGAAGTATAAGTTTGGGATTTTGTGTCACAAATTAGGTTGACGTGCTCCAGGCCTGATCCGGAATCCCCCGTGAGAAACCAATACTCTACAATATCCCGCCGCTCGTAGGGGCGACCTGTGGTCGCCCGGCGGGCTTTAGCCCGCAAGCCGCCGCCGGCTTTAGCCGGCAAGGCCGTCCAATGCGCTACCCCTCAAACTGCGCATGATACAGCTCACTATAAAACCCTCTCTGCTCCAACAATCCCTCATGCGTCCCCTGCTCCACAATATCCCCGCCATCCATCACCAAAATCAAATCCGCATGACGTATGGTGGACAGGCGATGGGCTATAATAAAGCTGGTTCGCCCATGCATAAGATTATCCATGGCCTTTTGTATAAGCTGCTCCGTCCGCGTATCCACAGAGCTCGTCGCCTCATCCAAAATCAATATCCGCGGGTCGCTCAAAATTGCCCGCGCGATGGTCAGCAGCTGTTTTTGCCCCTGGGATATATTATTGGCCTCTTCGTTTATTTCAAGGTCATATCCACCCGGCTGTGTCATAATAAAATGGTGCGCATGGGCGGCCTTTGCGGCCTCCACCACCTCTTCGTCTGTGGCATCCAGGCGGCCATAGCGTATATTCTCCATTATACTGCCGTTAAACAGCCATGTCTCTTGCAGAACCATAGCAAACACCCCACGCAGGTCGTCCCGCGCAAAATCCTTGGTGCTGTGCCCATCCAGCAGTATTCGCCCCTCATCAATATCATAATACCGCATTAGCAGCTTTACAATGGTGGTTTTGCCGGCACCTGTGGGACCAACAATCGCCGTGCGCTGGCCTTTCTTGATGTTAGCAGAGAAATTATGAATAACCGGTGTATCGGCCGCATATCCAAATTTCACATTCTCAAAACCCACCTCGCCGACTATACCAGCCGCATCGGTTGCATTTTTGGCATCGGGTATTTCCTCTTCTTCATCCAAAAACTCAAACACACGCTCTGCCGCCGCCACAATGCCCTGCAAAATATTAGAGATCTGCGCCAGCATGCTGATGGGATCAGATATACGGCGTGAATACTGCACAAAGGCCAGTATAGCACCCACAGCCAGCGTTCCCTGTATTGCCAAATACGCCCCCAGCACAGAAACCGCCACATAGCCCACATTGCTAACAAAAAACATCAGCGGAAACAGCAATGCCGACACAAACTGTGCCTTCCACGCGGATTTATACAGCACATTATTATCCTTGTGGAAATTCGCCGCCACGCGCCCTTCGGCATTATAGGCCTTTACTATCAAATGCCCCGAAAATACCTCCTCTATCTGCCCATTAACAGCCCCAAGATATTTCTGCTGTGCCCTAAAGAATTTTTGCGAATACTTTACAACCACGCCCACAAGGGCAAGGGAAAGGGGCAGAATAAGCAAGGCTACGCCGGTCATTGGCACAGATATCATCAGCATCATCACAATAGCACCCACAATGGTGATAACAGATGTGATAAGCATAGATATGCTCTGCCCAAGCGAATCCCCCATCTGGTCTATGTCGTTGGTCATACGCGAAAGCACATCACCATATGGCATTTTATCAAAATATTTCAGCGGTACGCGGTTTATTTTGGCATACAGCTTTTTGCGCAGATTGTAGCTTACCCTCTGGGAAACCCCCGCAACAATAATGCCCTGTATACCCGAAAAAACAAAGCTAAACACATATAGCCCACCAAGCAGAGTGATGATGGATATAAGCAAATCAAAATCCACACCGCCTGTACCTGCCACCCGCGCCGAGGACCCATCAAACACCACAGTAACGGCATTGCCCAACACCGCCGGGGCTATTATGCTCATAATAGTACCCGCAATGGCAAAAACCAGCGATATGGCTATCTGCACACGAAAAGGCTTTAGGTAGTTGATAAGCTGCCGTAGCGTACCCTTAAAATCCTTGGCCTTTTCCACAGGCCCTAGCGGCCCGCCGCCGCGTCCTCGTCTAAAGCCCGGGCCAGCAGCTCTTTGGGGTTGGTTTTGTCTTGTTTGACTCATACCATCACCCCGCTTTCGCCCAAATCCCGCGTCAGCTCTTCTTCCGAAAGCTGTGAAGACGCAATTTGCCTATATACATCGCAGGTCTTTAGCAAGTCCTTGTGCAGGCCCATCCCCACAATTTTGCCTTGGTCCAGCACAATAATCTGGTCGGCATTTTTTATAGTATTTATCCTCTGGGCCACAATAAGCATGGTTGCCGCGCCTATCTCTTCGGTCAAAGCTGTCCGTAGCTTCGCATCCGTCTTATAGTCCAGCGCGGAAAAGCTATCATCAAATATGTAAATCCTGGGGTTTTTGGCTATAGCCCGGGCTATGGACAGCCGCTGCCGCTGCCCGCCGCTAACATTCGTGCCGCCTTGGGCTATTTCATCCGCATAGCCCTCGGCCCTTTCAGCTATAAACTCATCGGCCATGGCTGTTTTGGCAGCGGCCTCCATCGCGGCATCGTCAATATCGCCTGCGTATTTTAAATTGGATTCTATTGTGCCGGAAAACAGCACCGCCTTTTGCGGCACATAACCCACCAGAGCCCGCAAGTCCTCTTGCCTAGCATCCCGCACATCAACCCCATTAACCAACACCTGGCCATCTGTTGCATCATAAAACCGCGGTATAAGATTAACCAGCGCGGTTTTACCGCTGCCGGTAGACCCTACAAAGGCCGTGGTCTTGCCACATCGCGCCGTAAAGCTAATGCCCTCCAGCGCGTATCCATCCGCCCCCGGAAATTTAAAGGCCACATTGCGAAACTCTATGTCGCCGCGGTTTTGGTCGGGTCTTATTGGGTTTTCTGGATCCGTTACAATATTGGCCGTATCCAGTATCTCCATTATGCGGTTTGCCGCAACCTGCGCTCTTGGCAGCATAATAACAACCATAGCCAGCATCAAAAACGACCAAACAATAAACATCGTGTAGTTTACAAAGGCCATCATGCTGCCCACCGTAAGCTGCCCGGCTTCTATGGAATTCGCACCAATCCAAACAATCAGCACCGTAGTAAAGCTGGATATCAGCGTGATGATAGGCATTTGGAAAGCCCCCAGCCGCGCCAGAAAAAGTGCGGTATTGCGCAAGTCCGTATTTGCCCCATCAAACCTCTTTGCCTCGTGCTTCTGCGTTACAAAGGCGCGAATGACCATAATGCCCGTTAAGGCCTCCCGCGTCACCAGATTCACTTTGTCTATCAGCTTTTGCATCTTCTTAAACCGCGGCGTGGCTACGATGATAAACAGGGTTATAAAGGCAATCATAGACCCCACGGTCAGGGCTATTATCCATGCCATGGATGGGTCTGTGCCCACCACCATCAGCACGCCACCAATACCCATAATAGGCGAAAACACCACAATGCGTATGGCCATGGCCATCAGCTGCTGCACCTGGTTTACATCATTGGTGCAGCGGGTTATCAGCGATGCCGTAGAAAAGTTGTTATACTCGGTATTGGTAAAACTAACGACCTTATCAAAGATATCCTCGCGCAGCTTGCGTGCCAGCCCCGTGGCTATGCGCGCAGAAATAAAACCCTGGGCTATAGCCGCCGCTATGGCCAAGAATGTAACAATAATCATTATGCCACCGGTAGAAAACACATAGTCCAGCTGAAATTCTTCCATATCTATGCCCAGCCGGGCGTATTCTGCGCGAATAAACTCCTTTGCGTGGTGGTTTATAGAATTTGGATCGTCAAAATCAACCGTGCCGCCGCCATCCAAAAGCGCAATCACATGCACGATAGCCTCTGCAATTTCCGGCTCTATGCCATCGCGCACCGTACGAAAATAATGCACCCCTTCAGGCAAAATGCTGGCATAATAAGAAAGCACCAGCTCCTGCCGCCGCTCTTCTGGCAGCATTTCATGAATCAAATGAAATGTGTCCCAGCTAAGCATCTGCGGCACAGGCGAATCCACACCCTCCTGGGCAATGCCATAGTCTACAATATCAGACATAAGCCCCGGCAGGGTAAGCTCCGCCGTAGCACGGCCAATAAGCAGCACCACAGCTATCAAAAACATAGGTATTATAGGTTTTCCATATCGCTTTAGCAGCTTTAGCATTGAATCGTGCCTTTCTAATAAGTAATTCCGGATAAAGGGTGTGCGCCCACAGGCCTTAAATAACACATTGACACAGACCCCCCATGTTAGAATGGTGTTACATTACATATACAGGAGGTACTTCTTATGAAAAAAGCAGTATTAAAAATTGCAGTTGTTATGGTTCTTGCGATGCTCGTGCTGGGCGCTTGCGGGGACGGCGGTTCAGCTTTGGTCGGCAGATGGACAAGCGAGCCACGTATGACTCCGGGTGGTGTGTCGTTTATTTCAACATACGATTTCTTCCCCGATGGTGTGGGCGATGCCGGTGGCACACCAATGACATGGAGTGTCGATGGGAACAGACTGGTAACCCACATATCTGGAACTCTCACTCATAGTGCTGAATCTCGCACTTACACTTTTCAAGTTTCCGGAAACACCCTTATCCTAACCCCCAGCCCCTCGGGAGAACCGATTAATTTCACACGTTCAAACTAAGTTAGGGCGTTTATCAACGAGGCAGTATGTGGGCCTTGAGCAATGGATAAACCCATCCCAACCCTTGGCCGACGTTGGCTGTAGGGGCGGCTCGTAGCCGCCCGGCGGGCTTCCAGCCCGCAAGCCGATGTCGGCTTTAGCCGACGAGGCATACCTAGGCTAAACCAGCCCCCGAATAATCTCCTCACGCCCCCCCGGTAATAAATCAATCAAAGGAAACTCCAGCATAGTATAAGCCCCCGGTGTCTGCCTCTTAGCCGCCCGGGCACAAGCCACCATCACCTGGCTGGTAAGGGCAGGATTATCAATAGTCATCTTCCATTGAAAAAACTGGTTCTGGGTTTTGCCAGCACCGCCTCTGCGTGTCATGCTAACACCATGGCCTTTATCAATCAGCACGGACACATCATCCACCCTATACACATGTGTATCGCTGGTGGCAAAATACGCATCTGCCATTAGCTCTTCCTTCACTTTCTCAAAATCCGCGCCACTTTCCAGCTCTATATACACATCACGCCTATGCACACCATATCCCATAGGCATAGTCATAGAAAGGGCATTTTTCACCCCATTAATAGCCTTTGCCGCCACAGTATGCCCCATGGACATTCCCGGCCCAAAATCCGTATGGGTAAGCCCATTAGGCGCAGATGCCAGCATAATAGCCCGCACAACAGAATCCGTCCCCGGGTCCCATCCAGCAGAGATTACAGCCGCCGCACCGCCCTCTTTGGCCGCCGCATCCAGGCTCATTTTCAGTTCATATATTGTCTCGTGTATATCATAGCTATCCACTGTACAAATCCCCTGTTTTAGGCATTGCAGCGCAAACCCCTCCACACTTCTGGTGGGCGCACATAAAAGCGCAACATCCGGCTTCTGGGGCAGTTTGCTGATATCATCAACCACAGGCACGTTAACCCCTTGCGGCACATCCGCCTGCCTGCGCACAATGCCAACCAGCTCCATATCCGCCGCACCATTAATAGCCTCCACAGCATATCCGCCAATATTTCCATATCCCACAACAGCCACTTTCAATTTTTCCATTATATCTCCCCCTTGATAATTTTTTTCGCAATATTAATTTTACCACAACTGTATATAATTGCAAAGCAGGATTTTTTTTGATATACTATAGTGGACAAATATTTTCAAGGGGGAACATAGAATGAATAAAGTAACCGATACCATCAAAAAAGACGCACAAAAGCTGTTGGACTACCTATACGAAAGCCCAACACCCTTCCACGCAACAGACAATGCGGCCAAGCAGCTTGAGGCGGCGGGTTTTGTAGAGCTTAAAGAAGCCAACGCCTGGAACATAGCCATCGGCGGCAAATACTTCCTGCGCAAAAATTCATCCTGCTTTGCGGCCTTTATCATGGGCACGGCAGACATTGCCGCCAATGGCATACGCACCATAGCCGCCCATACCGATTCTCCCTTTTTTGCCATCAAACCCAATCCCCAGATGTCCAGAGCCGGTCACATCAGACTTAACACCTCGCCATACGGCGGTGTTATAATGCACACCTGGTTCGATAGACCTTTGGCAATAGCCGGGCGCGTGCTGCTAAAAACCGCAGACTTCCTCACGCCGGATGAAAGGCTTGTAAACATCAACAAGCCGCTAATGGTCATCCCCAGCCTAGCCATCCATCTTAACCGCGAAGTAAACAACGGCTACAAAATAAATGCCCAAAACGATACCCTGCCTTTCGTAGCCATGGTTAATGAAGAGCTGGAAAAAGGCGATTATCTGGTAAATCTGCTGACAGCCGAGCTGGGCTGCAAGCCCGAGGACATCCTGGACTTCGACCTTTGCCTGTACGAATACCAAAAAGGCCAATTTGTAGGCCAAAACGACGAATTTATGTCGGCAGGCCGCCTGGACGACCTATGGATGGTACATGCCGGCCTGGATGCCATCCTAAACGCAGCACCATCAGCTTACACCAAGTTGCTATACTGCCCGGATAACGAAGAAATAGGCAGTCTAACACCCCATGGCGCCCAGTCCATTTTCATTAAAAACCTAATAGACCGCATCTCGCTACCGGGCACTTTTGCGCAGGTTATGGCCAATTCCTTCTTTATCTCCGCAGACCTGGGCCATGCCGCAAACCCAAACCACCCGGATAAAGACGACCCCACAAACCCAACCATCCTAGGCGGCGGTGCTGTGCTAAAATATTCCGCAAACCAGCGGTATGCCACCAATGGCTATACAGGCAGTATCTTCACTGCATTGTGCCAAAAAGCCGGCGTACCCGTGCAAAAATACATCACAAGATCCGATGTGGTAGGCGGCGGCACTATAGGCGCGATAATGGGCGCAAACCTGGGCGTAAATGTTGTAGATATGGGCATGGGCGTGCTGGGTATGCACAGCATACGCGAGCTGGCCGCAACCATTGATAACGACTATGTTCTAAAGCTTTTCGGCACGTTTTTCGACAATTAATGCATGTTAAACACAGGGGATTCCGGGTCAAGCCCGGAATGACACCCCTAAACCGTCATTCCGGGCTTGACCCGGAATCCCCATTCAAGGAGAATCCATGATAATAAAATTCATAAAGGGCATGGTAATAGGCCTAGCCCTGGTAATCCCCGGCCTTTCTGCCTCCACCTTCGCTGTGGTAACAGGCCTGTACGACAATATCATCTTTTCCGCAAACAATCTGCGCAAAGAGTTTAAACAGAGCTTCCTTTTTCTGCTGCCCATAGGTTTGGGCGCAGGCATTGGCATCCTGGCCTCTGTTAGTGCCGTAATACATCTTATGTATGCTTTCCCGTTGCAAAGCTATGCTTTCTTCGTGGGGTTGGTGCTGGGCAGCATCCCCACCATGCACGGCAAAATCAAAGGGGGCTTGCAAACCAAGACCAACTATGTGTTCTTGGCGGTTGGTTTCGTGATAATCGCTGTCATGGGTTTTATTGTGCCCTCCGACGATGTTATCGCCATATATTCCATCGAAACCGTCGGCAATTTCATTTCGATATTTACAGCCGGCATCATCGCCTGTTTCCTGCTGGCCGTGCCCGGCATCAGCGGCGCGTTAATCCTAATATTGCTGGGGCAATTCGGCACGGTCTATGGTGCTGTTAGCAATTTTGCCGATGTTTTAATAATGCTGGTACGCGGCCAAGAAGGGGCTTTGGAGCTGGGGCTGGAATCCGGCGCGATAGTGCTTACATTCTTTATGGGCGCACTAATAGGCCTCTTTGCGGCGGCAAAAATCATTGGTTATCTGCTGGAGCGGCACGAGATAAAGGTCTATTTTGGAGTAATGGGTTTGGTACTGGGTGCTGTGGTTACGCTCTTTAACTTTGGCGTGATAGAGCATTTTACAGAATTTGGCGCAGGCATGCTGTTAAATGTCGCCTTCTTGGTGGTCTTTGCGACCGTTGGTTTTGTTTGTACAAAATTTATGGCGAGGTGGAAGTCTTGAGATGGAACAAAGGAAAAATAGAGGTATCAAGCGAAAATGCTGATATAGCAGCCGCGCGCCTGCTGGACTTCGGCATAGAAGGCGTGGAAATTATAGACGAATACGAGAACATGAAATTTATAGAGGGGCATCCGTCTAATTGGGATTATGTGGAAGATGCCCTGCTGGAGGCCGAGGCACAAAAAGGCGTGGCCACAGTAAATTTCTATTTGCCGGAGGATGCAGGCGGCTGTATTGATGATATCCGCGAGGCTTTGGCGGGCTTTGGGCAGGTAGACTTCGCGTTGGTAGAAGACGACTGGAGCGAGGCCTGGAAAGCCCATTACAAGCCTTTTAAACTGGGCAAGAATATTGTGATTGCGCCCGCCTGGGAAGATTACGCCCCCGGTGGCGGCGAGATTGTGTTTAAAATAGACCCCGGGCATGTTTTTGGCACGGGACAGCACCAAAGCACCGCCCTTTGCGTGGCCGCGCTGGAGACCTATGTGGCCGCAGGCACAGCTGTGCTGGACATCGGCTGTGGCAGCGGCATACTCTCCATTATCAGTTTGCTGCTGGGCGCAAAGACTGCCCATGCCATAGATATAGACCCATCCGCCGCAAAGGTTTGCATTGAAAATGCGCGGCTAAATGGCATTGTGGACGATAGTTTTGTGGTGCGCACCGGCAATATTCTGGCGGACAAGGCACCTTTGCAGGATATTTCTGGTTGCAAATATGATGTCATAGTGGCCAATATTATAGCCGATGTAATAATCCCCCTTGCGCCTGTGGTAAAGTGGCTTTTGGCCGATGGTGGGGTTTTTATCTCCAGCGGCATTATTAAGGATAGGCGCGATGAGGTTTTGTCAGCTCTAGCACAGTCCGGTTTTAACGTGAAAGAAACAGCCGCACAAGACGAATGGGTGGCTGTGGTGGCGACTTTATGAAGCATAGATTTTTTGTAGACAATAAGGATATCGCGGGCGATGAAATCCTGCTGACAGGCGAAAATGCCACCCATGCTTCCGTGCTGCGGCTTGCAGTAGGCGAAGAAATCGTGGTATGCAATGGCGCAGGCATGGATTATCATTGTATAGTGACCTTTTGCAACAAATCCCATACCAAGGCAAAGGTTGTGCGCAAACAGCCAAACCTGGCAGAGTCGCCAATCGCAATAACCCTATACCAAGCCCTTCCAAAAACCGGAAAAATGGAAGAGATTGTAGATAAATGCACACAGCTAGGGGTTTCGCGCATTGTGCCTGTGATAACAGCCCGATGTGTATCCAAAACATCCGATAGAGATGCAAAAAAGATTGAAAGATGGCAAAAAATTGCAAGATCGGCAGCAAGCCAAAGCGGCCGCGGCCGTATCCCACAGATAGGCGACGCGATGATGCTAGAAGCCGCACTGCAACAAGCCAAAACCCATGATGCCTCCTTTGTCTGCTATGAAGCCGAGGAAAAGTATTCGCTAAAAACATATCTGCAAAGCATGCCGCGGGATTTGTCCTCAATAGCCTTCTTCATAGGCCCAGAGGGCGGTTTTGATGATGTCGAGGCGGCCAAATTTAAAGAAAGTGACATAGCAATCCTATCCCTGGGCTCTCGCATACTGCGCACAGAGCTGGCTGGGGCTGCGGTTGTTGCTAATATACTATATGAACGGAATGGATAAATCCATTCCGTTTAACATTAAGGGGAAACCAAATGACAAAAATCTACCTAGACTCAGCATCCACAACCCCGGTGTGCGCCGTTGCCAAACAGGCCGCCATCAATGCCATAGAAAATTTCGGCAACCCATCCTCTATGCACAAAATGGGGCTATCAGCAGAAAAAGAGATATCCGCAGCAAGAGAGGCCATTGCGCGAGCCATAAACGCCAAACCATCCGAAATCTACTTTACAGCAGGCGGCACAGAGGCCAATAATATGGCTATCTTTGGTGGCGCGAAGCTGCCGATTGGTGCAGGGTTGGTTACAACGCCTGTGGAACATTCATCGGTAAAATATCCCATTATGGCTTTGGAGCAACGCGGTTTCAAAATGTTCCACGTGGAACATTTTGGGGGTGGTGCTGTAAATTCGGATAGTCTAAAGGCTGTGCTGGCGCAGGCCGCGCCTGTTTCGTTGGTGTCTATTCATCATGTGCATAACGAAACGGGGGTCATACAAGACATAGCCGCGCTGGCTAGGATTGTCAAAGAGGCCTGTCCGGAGGCGTTGTTTCATGTGGATGCTGTGCAGGCCTTTTGCAAAGTGCCTATTGATGTGCGGGCTATAGCTGTGGATTTGATGAGCTTTTCTGCCCATAAATTAGGGGGGCTAAAGGGCTGTGGTGCGCTGTTTGTGCGAGAGAAGGTGCATGTCGCGCCGCTGATTTTGGGCGGTGGGCAAGAGGGCGGTTTTCGCAGCGGTACGGAGAATGTGCCGGGTATAGCAGCCTTTGGGGCTGTAGCAAAGGAACGCTACGATAGGCTTCGTGAGAATTTTGAATATGTGGGTGGGTTGAAGAGCCGCTTTTTAGAGGCAATCGTCGGTGTTGATGGTATTGACATAAACGGCGAAAACGCTAGCCCGTATATATTGAATATAAGCGTAGCGGGTGTAAGGCCCGAGGTGCTGCTAAACGCGCTTTCGGCGCAGGAGGTTTATATTTCTGCGGGGGCAGCGTGTTCTAGCAATAAAAAGCAAAAGAAGTTGGAGGAGGCTGTGCTGACCGCATATGGGTTGCCGGCAGAAAGGGCGCAAACAGCTGTGCGCATCAGTTTTTCGCCGGAGAATACTTTGGATGAGATAACTAGAGCCGCCGGTATTTTTGAGAAATGTGTTGGGGATTTGCGAAAAATGAGAAAGTTGAGGTAACTTGTGGAGAATACAAAAGATGTGCTAATAATAAAATATGGCGAGATTGCGCTGCGGGGCAAAAACCGCTATATATATGAAAATATGCTGATGGACGCGGTGCGCAGGAATCTTGATGGCTGCGGGGATTTTTGGGTGCATAAGGAGCAGGGGCGGTTTGTGGTGGAGTGGAATGGCGATGTGGATTTTGCCAGGGCTATACCGCGGGTTTCTTGTATTTTTGGGATTACTTCGGTATGTGTGGCGGCAAAGCTGGAGGAACAGACGCTGGAGGCTATACAGGATGCGGCTTTGGCATATACGCGCCAGCATTGTACAATGCCAGCGACTTTTAAAGTGGCTACAAAGCGGGCTAACAAGCAGTTTCCCTTTAGGTCTGATGAGACATCGGGGCTTATTGGGGAGTTTTTGCTTAACAGCCTGGAGGGATTGAAGGTGAAGCTTTCTGACCCGGAGTTTACGCTTAAAATTGAGATTCGCAATTTTACTTATGTATATTCGGCTGATGCCGAGGTTAAGGGGCCGGGTGGTTTGCCGCCGGGATCTGCTGGGCGTGGGGTGTTGCTGCTTTCTGGTGGGATTGATAGCCCTGTGGCGGGATGGCTTGCGGCCAAGCGCGGCATTGGGTTGACAGCTGTGTATTTTCATTCGCCGCCGTATACATCGGAGCGAGCAAAGGAAAAGGTGATAGACCTTGCCAAGCGGCTTTCGCATTATGCAGGTAAAATGCGGCTGATGATTGTGAATTTTACGGATATACAATTGAAATTGGTGGATAGAACGCCGCCGGAGAAGATTACAATAATGCTAAAGCGGGCTATGTTGCGGATAGCAGGGAAGGTTGCCGAGAGAGAGAAAGCCCTTGCCCTTGTGACGGGGGATTCTGTGGGGCAGGTGGCTAGTCAGACGCTGCATAGTTTGCATGCTATGACAGGGGCGACCCAGTTGCCTATATTGCGGCCGCTGGCTTGTTTTGACAAGCATGAAATTATAGCTATTGCGCAGAGAATAGAGACCTTTGATATATCTATTAGACCTTATGATGATTGTTGTACATTGTTTTTGCCTAAACATCCGGAGACTAAGCCTAAGCTTTCTATTATACAAAGTATTGAGGGGAGTATTGAGGGGTTGGAGGAGTTGATGGAGGAGGTTGTTGTGGGGGCGGAGGTTGTTGAGTTTTGATCGTGGAGTGCCGGCTGAAGCCGGCTGAAGATTCCGACTCAAGTCGGGAAGATTCTTCCTACTTCGTACCTCACAGTCAGAATAACAACATGTTTGATACTGTATGCAGATAATAACGACTTGGAGTCGTTACTTTAGCCGGGTTTACCCGGCATTTTCACGTAGAATAGCCCGGCCACAGGGGGGTAGTGGTCCGGACTATTGAGGGGGGATATTATGAACTTACAATGTCGTCTCGCAAGACAACATTTAAACAAGATCACATAAATAATATTTTCCAGCTGGGGCGCATTTTATACATGTGCTCCAGATAAATTTTATCATAAAAAGTCTTACAAGCCTATATACTTAATTAGTCATGATATAACTAATCGTAGGAGGGGTATAATGGAGCTTGTGAGAGATAAGATTGTATTAAACAAGCATATAGGGCGGGAGAAGAGCCAGGTTTTGCTGGAAGGAGATATTATTGTGCCGGATATAAAGCCGGATATTGCTTCTGTACTGAAAACAGAGGCTAGCATAGTGATATCTAAGACAAATGCGATGGCTAATAGGATAAGCTATAGCGGCAAGCTTGCCATAAAGATATTATACATGGCAAAGGATGGGGATGCTTCTGTGCATAGCATTTCTACTTTTGCACCTGTGGATGATTTTTTTAATATGGAGGGGGTTTCTCCCGACATGTGGATAAATCTTTCTTCTAATATTGCCAATATAGACTATCGCATTGTTAATGACAGGAAGCTGAATTATAGGGCTGTAGTGGATATTGCTATGTCTGTTTCCGAAAATTCTTCTATGGATGTTGTTAGGTCTATAGAGGAATTGCCGGTGGCACAGCAAAAGACCAGTATTTTTACCATGAACAATATGATTGAAAAGGCGGCAGATGAGTTTACTATAAAAGACGAAATTGTGCTGCCGGGTAATAAGCCTGCTATGCGGGAGCTATTGTCTTGTGGCACGGCTATATCGGGTAAAGAGGTTCGGGTTATGGGCGGCCGGGTGGATATCTCCGGCGATCTGGTGGTTACACCGCTGTATAAGGGTGTTAGCGAAGAATCTGTTATAGAGTTTGCGGAATTTGAACTGCCTTTCTCCGGGTCTATAGAAGTGGCCGGGGCTAGGGATGGGGATTTTGGCGATGTTGTGCTAAATGTGCTGGATAGCTCTGTTACTGTGAACCCTGATGAAAATGGGGATGATAGGATTTTGGCTATGGAGGTTATTATTGGAGCTGATATCCGTATTTCGCAGAATCAGGAGCTGGAGATTTTGGAAGATGCCTATTGTATAGACCAGAATCTAGCCATATCCAGAGAAAGCCTGGATTATCAGCATCTTGTTTGCCGCAATAAAAATCAGTTTAATGTTAAGGAAATAGTGGTATTGGAGGATGCGCCGGAGATTTTGCAGATTCTTTCTGTTAATGGTGTGGTGCATTTGGAGGACAAGAAGGTTGTGGATGATAAGGTTGTGGTAGAGGGTATTGTTTCTACAGACATCCTTTATGTTGCTAATTCTGATGTATCGCCGCTGTATAATCATAAGGCTGTACTGCCTATTAGGCAGGTTATCGAGACCAAGGGTGCGCGACTGGGTATGGAAGCGGACGTGCAGCAGAGCATAGAGCATATTGGTTTTAACATGCTTAGCAGCAATGAGGTAGAGGTGCGGTTTTTGCTGGCGGCGGATACCCTGGTGCAGGAGAATGTAAGGGCCGAATATATTTCTGATATTGAGTTTAGCCCGCTAAACCGCGAGGAAATGGATTCTATGCCATCTATGGTGGTGCTTTGTGTGCAAAAAAGTGATTCCCTTTGGAGCATAGCCAAGAAATATAATGCGTCACTAGAGGAGCTGGCGGCTATTAATGATATGGATAGTGGGACAGAGCTGCGGGATGGGCAGAGGCTGCTTGTTGTGAAGAAGGTCAATGCAGATGAAGAGTGAATTACACAGACCGCCCGCTGTGGGCGGTTTTTTCTTGCGGAATTAGTCCTTGCATAGGCAAATAGATTTGATATGGGGTGATTTTATGAGTTACATTGTAGCATTGGACGCCGGCTTGTATTGCTTTTATTACAGGGATGGTGGAGTTTGGTTTTGCGAGTATCAAAATAACGCTTGGAAGGAAGCGCGGGAATTGATATCGGAGGCACGGGAGGATTTTACGGTTAATCTTGTAGGCAATGGGCCGCTTTTGATTTGGCATGACAATGAAGGGAATCTAAAGAGGGGTAGATTTAGCGGCGATAGTATTGCTGCTGAATTGCTGATTAAAGGCAAGGGGGATCTTGGCCAATACTGTGCTGTGCCTGCTGATGGTGGGATGAATTTGGTGTATACCCTGCCTTTTTCGGGCGATGTGCATATGCTTATGTCCCAATTTGTTGGGGCCTCGGGGGCTTGGGGTGCTGTGCGGCGTGTGGATAATATAGGTGTGATGGCAAATGGTCTTTTTAGACTTGTTCCTGTATCGGAGCGGCATTTTCTAGCGGTTTATCAAAATGGCGGTTTTGAAAGCAGAATTGGATATAAAGAGATTTATAGGGATGAGGTTGGCAAGTACAATCTAATTCATTCCAGCATACATAGCTTTGGGGACTGTTCTTTTTTAGCTACAACCCACGATTTGCATGTTGCTTGTGTTGTTAGAGGGGTCTTTGGGTCTAGGCTGCTTTATAAGAAAAAAGGTGAGGACGGCTTTTCGCCAGGAGTCGTAGTGGCGGAAGGGCAGGGTTTGCATAATGTGGTGCTCTATATGGTCGGTGAGAAACTGCATCTCTTGTTTATGAGAAACGATACGATGTATTGTGTTGTTGCTGAAGAGGATGGGTATAGATGGAGCTTTTTGCCTTTGGAGGAACGTGGGGAGGAGCGACCGGGGCAACTTGCAAAAGCTGTGTTTTTAACCGGCAACAAGAGGGATTTTGCAGCCAATGAGCTGTTGGTGGACAAGGAGAGACCTTGGGAGATTCAGGCTGTCTCCGAATATGTAACCAGGATCTATGCACAAAATGTTCAGGTGCAAGATGTAGAAAATACAAAAACAACAGAGGAGGATTATAATAAGTTTTTTAACGATATGGAAATAGAGTTGATGGAATTTTTAGAATAATTTTGGATTTAAAAATTGAATGAAAATATGTTGAAAAAGTTGGGGGGGTTTGGTATAATAGAAGTGGAGGAAATGGCGGTTTCTTCACATTCTGTTGATAAAATTGTGGATAAGTTTGTCGCTTTTTCTTGAAAGTTCTGTTAAAATGCCTGTGGATTTTGTGGATAACTTTTTCCATGGATGTTGAAAAGACATGTCTAATAGACTTGTCCGCTAACCCATGTTGAACCAATTTCTCCGAGCGTAATTTTCCGCGCTCTAATGCCAAAGTGAACTTTGGCGAGTTGCGGAAAATTTTTGCTGGCAGACGTTTTTCAGGCGGTTTTCCTGAAAAGCGTTGAGAAGCAAAAGTGATAGAGAAATTGTGTGAAACAGGTTGGGGGACGTGTCCAAAGATTTTGTGGATAAACCATGCATACTGCATTGTGGGTTTGTTCTTCTAGGGGGATAAAGAAATGGAAGCTACGGTAGAAAAATGTTGGGAAGATGTTGCGGAGAAAATGCAGGAAAGCGGTTTTAATCCGGCCGCTTTTTCTAGTTGGATTGCGCCGCTAAAACTCCATCAGGTAAACGAGAGAGAATTTGTGCTTTTGGCCAAAGACGAGCATGTTATAAACACCGTTAACTCTCGTTATAACAGCAAGATTGCCAGTGCCGCCAAACAAGTAACCGGCAGGGATTTGAAAGTTGTTATTAAGCTGGAAACTGACGTGGAAAGCGGCGCGGGCTCTAGGCTATCCGAGGCTGTTGCAAATGATGCAAACCTTAGGCCCAGGTATCTCTTTGATAACTTTGTTAAAGGAAAATGCAACGAATTTGCCTATGCTGCGGCTATGGCGGTGGCAGAAGAGCCTGGTGTTAGATACAATCCCTTGTTTTTGCATGGGGATGTTGGGCTTGGCAAGACGCATCTTGTACACTCTATTGGCAACCATGTGCTCTATAACGAGCCCCACGCCAAAATCCTGTATACATCTTCCGAAAATCTGGTGAATGAATTCATCGGGTCTATTCGCAATAAGAAGAATCAGGAGTTTAGAGACAAGTACCGCACGGTGGATGTGCTTTTGGTGGATGACATACAATTTTTATTAGATAAAGAAGGTACCCAAGAGGAGTTTTTCCATACATTTAATGCTTTACATAACGACAACAAACAAATTGTTCTAACAAGCGACAAACCGCCCCATGAGCTTAAATCCCTGGAGGACAGACTTCGCACGCGCTTTGGTTCTGGTCTTACAGTAGACATCACTTTGCCTGATTTAGAAACCCGCATAGCCATTTTGGAGAAAAAGGCCGAAATGGAGCGGATAGAGGTTGACAGCAAGGTGCTTTATCATGTTGCAAAGGCTGTTTCTTCTAATATACGCGAATTAGAAGGAGCCTTAAACACAGTAACAGCCAAAGCCAAGCTTACCAACAACAAATGCACAGTAGAATTTGCAGAGCGCACCCTTAAAGATATTATCGACCAAAACGAGAAACGAGAGCTTGATGTGGAATATATTCAAGAGGTGGTTGCGGCCTATTATAACATAACACCAGAAGAGATATGCAGCAAAAAACGCACGGCTACCATAACATATGCAAGGCATGTAGCCATGTATCTTTCAAGAATGATTTTGCATCGTCCTCTTAAAGATATCGGTGTTTATTTTGGCGGAAGAGATCATTCTACGGTGGTACATGCTTGCGATAAAATTTCAGGAGAGTTGGAGGGTAATAGAAAATTACAAAAAGAGATAGAGGAGTTGGAGAAGAAAATTAAAGGGGACTAAAGGATTTTTAACCACGGAAAACACGGATTGGCACGGAAAAAGTACAAAAAGATTTCTTCTGTGCAATTCTGTGTTTTCTGTGGTTAAAAGAATTGTTAGTAAGTTTGTGGGTTTTATGTGGACAGGCTGTGGATTGTTTTTGTGGCAGAAAGTGGTTGTTGGTTGTGTTGAAAACATGTTGGGTTTGGGTTTGTTCTCCACAGGTTTTTCAACTCCATTGCTTCCCTAAATTCAAGCTTGGATTCGCTTTTTCCACAAATCCACAGCACCTACTATTACTACTACTGTTTTAATATAGTATGTTATTTGGGATTGTTAAAATATCGGAGGGATTGTTTGTGAGAATTGTTTGTGAAAAAAATGTGTTGGCGGATGGTATAAATATTGTATCCAGGGCTGTTACGGGGCGAGCTACCCAACCTATATTAGAATGTTGTTTGCTAACAGCAACAAACGATGGTTTTAAGCTTATGGCTAATGATATGGAGATGGCTATAGAGACTAAAAATATCGAAGCAGAGGTATTGGAGAGCGGAGCTGTGGCTTTGGATTCCCGTGTGTTTTTTGATATTATTCGCCGGTCGCCGGGTGATACCGTTGAAATTCATGCGGATGATAAGAATTTGACAGTTATAAAATCCGGCAAATCGGAATTTAAGATACTAGGGATGAATGCCGAGGAGTTTCCTGCTTTACCTGAGGTGGAGAAGGAGCATGCATACAACCTACCGGCCCATGAACTAAAAGATATGATAAGACAGACCATATTCTCTGTGTCCCAAGATATCTCCAAACCTGTGCTTTGCGGCGAGCTGTTGGAGATTGACGAAACCAGCGCGAAGTTGGTATCTGTGGATGGTTTTCGTATATCCCTAAGAAAATTTGACTTTGAAAATAGCGGCGGAGCTGTGAAGGTGGTTATACCTGGCAAGACCCTTGGTGAAATCGGCAAGATTTTGCCTGCTGACGAGAGTTCTGCTATATCTTTTTATGTGACGGACAAGCATATTCTTTTTGAATTGGAAAACTGCATTATTGTATCGCGCCTGCTGGAAGGCGAATTTATAAAATACGACAACATGTTTACTAAAGAGACCGAAACCACGGTTAATATCGACCGCAGAGACCTTCTTGATTGTATAGAGCGCGCTACGCTTATTTCGCGGGATTCTAAGAAAAGCCCGGTGAAGTTGAAGTTAACCGAAGGGAGCATGGAGGTTACATCTAATACTGAAATGGGGGCATCTTACGAGGAGATAGGTGTAGAGCAAGACGGCCCGGATATAGAAATTGACTTTAACCCGCGCTATCTTACGGATGTGTTAAAAGTGCTTGATTATGAAAGAATTACGATGGAATTTAGCACGGCACTTTCGCCTTGTGTTATCAAAGTCGAAGGTAGCGAGGACTATAAATACCTGATACTACCCTTGAGGTTGAGAAGATAACTATGAAAATATGCATAGTGAATTTTAGTGGGCGGCGGGATGGTAATTGCCATGATATCGCGGTATTTATAGAACAAACATTAGCGGTAGCGCACAAGGTAACGCTGTTTGAGATGTGCAACCTAAACATCAACCCATGTGGAAAATGTGATTATGAATGTTTTTATAAAGATATCTGTCCGTATGATAATGATGATATTGTCGGTATTTACAATGCTCTTTGTTCTTCTGATTTGGCATACTATATCATCCCGAACTACATAGACTATCCCAATGCGTATTTCTTTATGTTTAGCGAAAGAAAGCAAGGGTATTTTGCTAGCAGGCCCGGGCAGTACCTGGGCATAAAGAAAAAGTTTGTGGTTGTGTCAAACACAGGGGAAGAAAATTTTAGGCAGATATTATCGCAGCATGTTTTGGATAGTGACAATGGGGACTTTTTGTTTATGGCAACAAAGGGTTTTGATAAAGGCAGTCCTAGAGGCGGCATGATGGAATCTGAAAAAGCAAAAGAAGTAGTTAGGGGATTTTGTTGAAGGATGCATATACAAAGGGTGGTTTTGCGCAATTTTAGGAATATAGCCGCGGTGGATTTGATGCTTGCAGGGGGCATTAATATCCTTTACGGCGAAAATGCCCAGGGCAAGACGAATTTTTTAGAATCCATTTATTTTTGTGCAACAGGAAGGTCTCATCGTGCCAGCCGCTTTAGAGACCTTATTATGCTATCGGAAAAAGAAGCGGCTATAAGGGTTGCGACCCAGAGCCAAAGCGGGAATATAGATGAAATTCGTATGGATATAAACCAAAGCGGCAAATTTTCTACTGTTAATGGCCTGCCCATGCGCAAACTTGGCGAGCTTTATGGCCGCTTGTCGGTTGTGGTTTTTTCGCCGGAGGATCTGTCTTTGGTTAAAGCCGGGCCTTCTGGCCGCCGCCGGTTTTTGGATATGGAGCTTTGCCAACTATATCCTGCATATTATCACGATTTGCGCATGTATCACAAGGTGTTGCAACAGCGTAATAATCTGTTGCGTGAGATAAACTATAATGATGGCCTACGGGACACCCTGGATGTATGGGACGAGCAGCTTGTGGAATATGGCAACAGGATAATGCAGGCGCGGCGCGGGTTTGTTGAGAGACTTGGGCGTGTTGCCGCCGAAAATCAGCGGGATATTACAGGCGGCCGCGAGGGTTTGGAAATATCCTATGACAATGATGTGGATGAGAGCGACTTTCTTGAGGGGTTGCAAAGAAAGCGCGGCGCGGATATTGCGCGGGGTGTTACATCCTTGGGCATCCATAGGGATGATGTGGTTTTTAAGATTAACGACGAAGATGGTCGCAACTTTGCATCCCAGGGGCAGCAGCGCACGGCTGTTTTGGCCGTAAAACTAGCCGAAATAGAGATTGTGCGGGAAGAAAAAGGATACCCCCCTGTGCTGCTTTTAGACGATGTGCTTTCGGAGCTGGACAAGGGCCGTCAAAACTATCTTTTGCATAGCATAGATGGTCTGCAAGCCATAATAACATCAACCGGCGCGGAAAATGCGGGGGGTGGTTATTTGCGCAAGGAGGGGGCTAGGGTTTTTAATGTGGAGAATGGGGTTATAGTGCCTAATGAATAGGTTGGGGAGTGCCATTTGCGTCTATAGAGAATGTATTACTAGATTGCTTCGGGCTTGATATCCCCGTCTATGTATTTAATCGTAGCCCTCGCAATGACGTTCTTGGTGAAACCGTAGCTTACCTAAGAGACGCAGCCCCTAGCAAGCAATCCAGCAACTCAAATTCCTTAATGACTCAAATGGCCACTTTCATGAGTTGTACCATCTTGACGCATTGTGTATATTGTGTTAAAATAACCAAAAATTACGGAAAATCAAAAAGGAGCGAGATTATGAAAAATCAAGGAATGATTAAGAGACTGGCGGGGGTTGCCCTAGCCTTTGTGTTTTGCATGGGGCTGGCTATGCCTGGGTTTGCAAATACTACCCATGAGCTGTCCAGTAGATATTCGACCGGCAACCCGTTTATGAGTATTACGAATGTTACTAGCGTGGAAAGCACAGGGAGGAATAATTTTGGTGACTGGCCCAGCTCGGGGCAGATTATATATGCTACCGCACCTGCTACGGTTACATTGCTGCGTGATGCCAATGCGCAGGTAGCCGGTGCGCCCGGCGAGGTTGGCAGTGTGGTTAGACCTATAACCCTGCCTGCCAATGCGGATTTTACCACATCCAGCGGCCTTTCCAGCATAGAGCATGCCATTGCTATATCTACCGCATCATTGCCGCTTTCATCCGGCAGTTTCGGTTATGAAGGCCGGGTTTTGCTAGAGGGTTCTACATTTGTGCTGCAAGAAGGGGCATATGTTTTGCCTTGCCAAGCAGCGGGTGTAGAGTTTGTTATTATTGTTAGCGCAGCGGGCGCGCAGCCTACTCCAACACCTACTCCAACACCTACTCCAACACCTACCCCAACCCCAACAGCCACACCAGGACCGGCTACACCGGGCGACCAACCATCCGAATGGGCGGCAAGCCAGGTTAATACGGCCATTGCAGAAGGTCTTGTGCCGCAAAATTTGCAGTCGAACTATGGGCAGGCCATTACAAGGGCAGAATTTGCTGCTCTTGTGGTTGCGCTTTATGAGAATTTTCGGGGCGAAATAACAGACCGCAGCACATTTGTGGATACCACAGATGTGAATGTGGAAAAAGCGGCGGCATTTGGTATTGTTACAGGTGTAGGCGATAATAGATTTGACCCCGATGGGCAATTGACACGTGAACAGGCGGCTGTGATGCTTGCAAGGCTTATTGTGGCCATGGGATGGCAGCTGGAAGACCATACTGCCACATTTGCGGACAATGCCGATATTGCGCCATGGGCTATAGAGGCTGTGGGGCAAATGCAGTTGGCAGGTATAATGGGCGGCGTGGGCGACAACAGATTTGCGCCCCAGGGAGATTATACCCGCGAGCAGAGTATAGTTACTATTATGCGGTTGTTTGATGGGATGAATTAGAAAGACCCCAATAACCCGTCATTCCGGGCTTGCCCCGGAATCCCCTTATTATCAAACCGAAAACTGTTAACCACGGAAAACACGGAAGGACACGGAAAAAGAGCATAGTTTGCTCTCCCTCTAGGTTTTTCCGTGTTTTCCGTGGTCAAAAAACTTTTGATCTTTAACATTATCCCACAGGAGACCCCGGGTCAAACCCGGGGTGACGATTTTTGGGGTCGTCATTCCGGGCTTGCCCCGGAATCCCCTTATTATCAAAATCTAAAAACCATTTAACCGCGAATTGCGCGAATATACACGAATAAAAGATTTACTGCTTTTGATCTTATTCGCGTTCATTCGCGCAATTCGCGGTTAAAAAACTTTTGATCTTTAACATCATCCCACAGGAGACCCCGGGTCAAACCCGGGGTGACGTTTGTGGGGGGTTGTTATATTTCATCTATCATTGCAAGCACCGTCTCTAGCGCATCCATACCTTCGCGGTTAAAATAGTGCGGTATTGTGCCTGCCTCTAGCGGCCTGCCTTGGCTATCTGTTATGTAGAGTATGTCAAAATAAAAGATTATGCCTGTGTTTGGCATAAAAGCCATGGTGCGTGGGCCGCCCAAGCAGCCGCCTGTTATATCGCCTACCAGGGTAATGTGGCCCGCTTCTTGTGCAAACCAAGCCGCCATTTGTGCCGCAGAACCCATGGTGCGGTCGGTTAATAGCCAAACCTTGCCGTCAAAGGTCATGTCCAGGCGTGGCAAAATGGTGGTGTGATAACCGGCGGGCGCGCCATAATGCAGCCTCTGTATGTCATCAATCCTTATTTCTGGCAGATCATGCTCTGCCAAAATCTCGCCAACAGGGCGGTAGGGTTCGGTTATTGTCATAAAACCATTGTAGATAGTGGGTTGAAACAAAATATCGCCAAACCTGCGAACATATGGGCCATCCATAAAGAAAAGAAAGGCATTGGGGGCTTCTATGGGCTCTTGCAATACCGGCCTTAGCAAAAAGTTGATAAAATGGTCTACATTGCCACCGGCATTTCCTCGCATATCTATTATCAGATGCTCGTAACCCTCTATTTGTTGGTAAAATTGGGAGACCCGGAGCTGTGCCTGCCGTAATTCCTCCATAGACCGCCCCGAGGAGATATAGGCTATCCGGCCTTCTTCTATGGTCTCGGTGGTGACGGGCTGGGAAAATCTGTCTTCAACCCAAAAGCGGTTAAACGGTGTCCCATGGATTTCAGCCAATCTGTCAAGCTCTGCGGTAGCAATATCGCGGCGGCTCTGGCGCATATCACTATAAAAGCGGTCTGCCATAGGCGAGCGGAATAGCTCTAGGTTCATTAGCCATTTTTCGCCTGTATAGCCTCCATAAAAAGCGTTTTGCTGCATACCGAAAAAGGTGTTATAGCTAATAATATTAAAATGCCCTGTACCAAATAGAGGGGAGAAATGGAAACCCACTATTGCCAGGAAGGTATCCCTGCAAGGCTCTTCCATGGCAAGTACAGACTGGCGGGCATTTTCTGCAAGCTCCCTATAATCCGCGCCATGCGCCCAGCTTGCTACGTCCAGCAGGGCAAAGTTGTTTTCTAGCACATAAACCATATAATCTATGTCTTCCAAAAAATGCTCTAGGGTGTGGTCTTCGGGCAGATGCTCTTCAACCACATGCTCCATGGCTGTATGGCCATCTCCATTTATCATTGCCAATGCTGTCTCTAGTGCGTCCATGCCGGGCAGATTAAAATAATGGGGCTCCGTTGGGAATTCGTTTAGGGCGCGGCCATATTGGTCTGTTATATAGTCAATATCCCAACGCACCAATATATTGCTGTTTGGCAGGGCAAAATGGGTCATGGATGTAGAGGTATAGCCGCCGCCGGTGGTTTCGCCCACCAGGGTTGCAAAGCCCATGTCTTTGGCCTGGCGCGCAAACATGGCCGATGCCTGTATATTATCCTCGCTTGTCAGCAGCCAAACCTGTCCGCCAAAGGGGATTTGGGCGCGGGGTATCATCATTTGTTCCTGGGCAAAATGGAATTGATTGCTATGCAGATAGGCTAGGCTGGTGTTTACCCTTAAACCATAGCCCAAACCCTGCATGTCGTCTGTGTTTAGGTGTGGGAAATCCCCAGCAGTTACAATACTGTCCGCGCTAAGCAGATAGTCTGTAGTGGGCATAAACCGCGCAGCCTGGGTTTCTGTGTCTCTGTGCATATCGGCCAGCTCGTGGGCATGTTCGGTGTCTCTAAAAAATGTGTAGAAAGGCGCATCGGGCATATAGTCCCTATCCGGCCAAACAACATGCATAACCAGCATGCGCCAGAAATCCACGCGGCCCATGCCGGTATCTCTTATGTCGATAATCATATGGTCAAAATCCTGCACATCCCGGAAGAATCTATCCATCATCGCGCTATGGGCGCGGAAATTGTCCACCAGAAAGGTAGAAATGTGCATATAGCCTATGCGGCCTTCTTCTAAAATTTCTACTGTGTAAACAGGGGGTGCTTCGTCGCTGCGTAGTGGCAGGGGCAAATCCTGGCCAAAAAGAAATTGAGAAAGAGCAGGGTTTTGTTGGGATGTCGAGAAGAAAAGCTCGCTTTGAGACGTATAAAAACTAATAGTATCGGGCGCGGTGAATAGCATTGCAGTCATTAGAGGATATGGGGTTGCAACTCTAAGGGCAGGAATTACATAGAAATTGTGAAGCATGTTATAGTCGCCAAAGCTTAATACCTGTGCATTGCCCAGCGGCGAGAAATGATCGAAAAATTCCTGGCGCAATATGCTCCAAAAAACATCCACATCTAGCTCTGGCATGTCTTCTATGGCAAGGCCGGCAGCGATAGCGCGATGGTGCAGGGAATATGGATAATTTTCGATGATGTCTCTAGTTTCGGCGGCCAGCTGTCTTATGTCTATACCCAGCCGCCTTTCGGCCACGCCAAAATACGGGAAAGTGTCTTCCATTGCTTGTATCATATAGTCAAAATCTTCTAAAAAGGCCTCTTTGCCATCCCGTGTTTCGCCACATGCGGCGAAAAGCCAAAGGCATAGCAAGGCAGCTGCAATCAACCAAAGTCGTTTCATAATTCCCTCCTACTCCAAACGCATTAGCGTAAGGCCGGTTGACCAGCCCTCTCTTGTTACCACTACCGTGTCGTTGTCTATAAATTCAAAATGGTATGTGTTTACCTGTCCGGTACGGTCAACGGTTATTTCTAATGTGTCGCCGGATATGCTCCATGTGGTGGGCATTACATTATAAACCCATGGGGTAACATAGCGGCCCAAATCTGCATTCCATACCTGTCCGGTAGCGATATTGCGGATATCGCCCCATGCGCCTGTGCCGTCCCGGTTAAATTCGTATCGCCAGGGCGTTGCATTGCCTGTAGAGCCTGTCCATGTGCCATCAAAGCGGGGGCTGCCGCAGGCGGATAGCATAAGAACGGCTATTGTGAACATTATGGCAAAAATTATTTTCTTTTTCATGGTATACCTCGCTTTTCTTTGTTAATCAACACGCGATAGCTGAAAACCCGTTAACCAACCATCTCTTGTTAGTATAATCGTGTTGCTATCTACAATTTCAAAGTCATACAAATATACATCGCCGGACTCGGTGAAGGTTATCTCCAGTTTGCCATCTGTGATGCTCCAGGTGGTTGGCACTACATTCATATCATCCCATGGGGTAATATAGCGGCCCAAATCCCAATCCCATATTTGATCTGCCGCTGCTGCGCGGGCATCGCCCCATGTTCCTGTGCCGTCGCGGTTAAATTCGTATCGCCAGGCCATCATGCTTATTTCGCCTACCAGGCCGCTCCATGTGCCTACCAGCCGAGATCTATCGCCGCCGCAGGCGGATAGCATGAATATAAGAATTATACAAGTTAAAGCAAAACCAATTTTTTTCATTATAGAGCCACCCCTTTATCAAAGTCTTTCGGAAAGCGCAGCATCATGGTTGTGCCGCGCCCCAGCTCGCTAGAGGCATTAATCCTGCCGCCGTGGGCTTCCATTATCTCTTTAGCTATGGATAGGCCAAGGCCTGTGCCGCCAAGCTCGCGGCTGCGGGCTTTGTCCACACGATAGAAACGCTCGAAGATCATGCGCAGGTCTTCTTTGGGTATGCCTATGCCATTGTCTGTTATATATACCATGTAGTATAGCTTGCTTTCGCGTATTTCTACCTCTGTTTTGGCATCTTCGCCGCTGTAGCGGAAAGAATTGGTGATGATATTATCCAGCACCTGGTTTATGCGCTCTGGGTCTATGTAGACATTGGCGGTGTCTATGCTATTGGTAAAGGTGATTTCTTTGTTGTCTTTTTCTACGGATATTTTGTGTTGGCGTACATTGGCGGCTACAAGAGCCACCAGGTCTGTGGTTTCGAATTCCATTTCCATACGGCTGCTATCAAAACGGGAAAGCTCTAGAAGGTCTTTGACAATAGAGGCCATGCGGTCTGCTTCGTTGTTTATTACAGAAAGGAATTCGCTGCGTAGGTTGGCATCGTCGCCTGCGCCATCCAGCAGGGTTTCTGCATAGCTTTTGATGGTGGTAAGGGGCGTGCGTATTTCGTGGGACACATTGGCTACAAAGTCTTTGCGCATATTATCCAGCAGCATATGCTTTGTTATGTCTTGAAATACTATTATAACACCCTGAATATGGTCTTCCCCACTCTTGTATGGGTTGAAATTTACATTTACATATTTGTCGCCCACATTGATAATGCTGTCTTCCATATTATCAATGGATTTGCCTTCCGGGAAGTCTATACCCACCTCGTCGAACAGCTCTTTCATGTTCATGCGGCCTATGTTTTCTATGCTTAGCAATTCCTCGCAGGCATAATTGGAATGTATTAGCGTGCCGTTTTCGTCGTAAGCCAAAACCCCATCTGACATGCTGTACATTATAATTTCCATTTTGTTTTTTTCGTTGGTAACAGCGGCCATGGTCTGGCCCAGGTTGTTGGCCATGGTGCTAAAACTTTCGGATAGTTGACCAATTTCGTCCTTAACAGAACCTATAGCTATGGGTTCGCGGCTTGTGCCAACCCTAAACTCTTTTATGCGCTTGTTTAGGCGCAGCAGGTTTTGTGTTAATGTGCTGGAAAGAACCAAGGACAGCACAGATGCTATAACAATGGCCATCAGCACGGCAAAGCCGATGGTGTAGGTTGTGCTTGAAAGGCTTTCGTTGAAGCTTTCTGCATCAGAACGCACATATATTACAAAATCCGGCTGGGTTGAGTTTTCTAGGAAGACAGGCATGGCATATTCAAACCAGTCGATTTCTTCGCTTAGGTTGTTAGACTGCCATGGCGGCAAAAAAAGATGTTGGCCGCCAAGGGCGGTTATTACAACCTGGCCTATGTGCATATCGAATTTGCCTGTAGTAGAACCAAGGGTTGTGCGATCTGTGCCGCTGATGATAAAAGCCTCTGTATCGGATGCTATACGACCTGTTACAAGCTCTGGGAAGCTGCTTCTTATGAGGTTTTCCAGGCCGGCGCGTCCGGCGGCGGGGTCGTAGTACGGATAGGGCGACTGGGGTGCTGCATCTATAACATTGGTGCGGATATCCCGCGCCAAAACGGCAAGGTCTGCCGCTCTTTCGCTTTCTTCTTCGAAGCGCAAAGACATGATGATGAAAGTGCCTGTCACCATCATCACCAGGAATACAAGGGTTATAAACATTATTGTTAGCTTCCAGCGTATGCTCATTTTTCACCTTTGGCAAGGGTGCGCCGGGTAAACCCGGCTAAAGTAACGACTCCAAGTCGGTTGATTGGTTTGAACCGTTACTTCAGCCGGGTTTACCCGGCAATCCTTTTATTCATCCGCCCTAAAATAATACCCAACCCCACGCTTTGTCAAAATATACTTAGGGCTCTCCGGGTTTTCCTCCACTTTGGCTCGCAGGCGGCGTATGGTCACATCCACCGTGCGCACATCACCAAAATATTCGTAACCCCAAACCCTCTCTAAAAGATGCTCGCGGCTAAAGACCTGGGAATTGGATGTGGCCAAGAATTTTATCAGTTCGTATTCGCGGTGGGTAAGCTCCAGCGAATTGCCGCTCCTGCGAACTTCATAGCGGCCGGTGTCTATTTCTATATCGCCAAAGCGCATTACCGCTCCTGCGCTATCGTCCCCGGGCTGGTGTTTGCGTCGCAAATTTGCCTTTACACGCGCCAAAAGCTCGCGCACACCAAAGGGTTTTGTCACATAATCATCCGCGCCCAACTCTAGGCCCAGCACCTTGTCTACCTCTTCTGCCCGCGCCGTTAGCATAATAATGGGCACCTGGGATTTTTCGCGTATTTTGCGACAGGCTTCGAACCCATCCATTTTGGGCATCATAATGTCCAGTATAACAAGGTCTGGCGTTTCTTTCTCAAAGGCCTCCAGGCACTTTTCGCCATCCCTCGCTACAATAACCTCATAACCCTCTTTGTGCAAGTTAAAAGCGACAATATCCACAATATTCTTTTCGTCATCTACTACCAGTATTTTTCTAGCCATTTTTACATAACACCCCCGAAATAGTTATTGAAATTTTGCTTAAAATCTGATATAATATTGAATTAGGAGGATACACCGCATGGATGATATTTATAGCGCACCAAAGAGCCTAAGGGTCTTTTTAAAGAACCTTTTGTTCCAAAAACTGCCTCAAAAGCACCGGGCAGCCTACGACAGATTTCGCATAGGGCAAAACGCGCAGCGTCTGCCTTATTTCTATCTGCTCATGATACTGCACCGCCTATCATCCATTACAGTCTATTTTGTGCTATACCCCGTCATGCAAAATGCACAAGCGGGAAGACTAGCATCCACCTATACTACCTATTCTGTATTTTACTTTATTTTTCTTGGTTTAGCAAGCTTTGCCGCGAAAAAATTTCGCTATTCTCTCGAAGCCAGCCCACAAGTTCTGAAATTTAGCTATTTTCTAGCCTTTGCAATTTTGATAATAGACGATTTTGTCACTACAGAATTTTTCTTTGGTGTATTTAACCCCATGCGCTTTTTGGGCGGCGCATTACTAATTGCGGCTCTGCCCGTCTTTGGAAAACTTACCGTAAACTCTATGATTACCATATATCTTGCGGCCAGCATAGCGTCCAAAATCATCTTTAACTATCCTCTACAAACCTTCTTAATAACATCTGCATACTCTACACTCTTGGCATTGGGCGTTATAATCCTGTCCCTTGCGCTAAAAACCAACCACCAAAAGCGTTTTTTAGAAGGTAGGAGGATTGCAGGGCAAAAAGAGATTTTGATGAAACTATCCACCACAGATGCCCTAACAAAGATAAGCAACCGCCGAGCTTTCGACGAATATATAGAAAGAGCCTGGGAAGATGCGCGCAAAAAAGGTCATTATGTATCTGTTATGATGATGGACGTAGACCGCTTTAAGATGTACAACGACCATTTCGGCCACATAGTAGGCGACAATTGCCTTGTTAGCATTGCAGATACCATTTCGGCCAAATTCCAGCGTCGTGGCGACATGTTTGCCCGCTTTGGTGGCGAAGAATTTGTGGCAGTTGTAATCAACGAACCCGGCGATGATGTACAAAAATTCGCAGAAAGCATACGAGAAAGCATAGAGGCCCTTAGAATTGCAAACCCAAGGAACAAGCATAATCCATATATTACAATGTCCATAGGCCTTGCCAGCCGCATACCGATGGAGGACGACAACCCATATTCCCTAATAGAACTGGCAGATGCTGCCCTTTATGCCGCCAAACAATCAGGCCGCAATAGGGTTGTAACAGATTTTGCAGGTATTTCTGAAGTAGATAAAAGTGATAGCTATGCAAACGACCCAAAAATTGCAGGAATACAGCAAAACCTAGCCCGCATAAAACTAGAAGACGAGCTTAAAGAATGTGTACTAGACGACTTTCGGGGATTCGAGATTTTTTATCAGCCACTGTTTTCCACATCGCTAAAGATGTTTGTAGGCGGCGAAGCCCTCTTGCGCTGGCGTAATAACGAAGAAAAAATTGTGCCGCCGGCCATTGTAATACCCGCCCTGCAAAGAATGGGCATGTTTGCCGAGGTAGAAAGCTGGGTGCTGCAAAAAGCAGCACAACAATGCGCCCTGTGGATTAAGCTAACAGGCTTTAAAGACCTCGTCATCAATGTAAACATGTCATCAAGCGGGGCGACCAAAACCGGTATGGCAGAAGAGGCACTTGCCGCCATAGAATCCGCCGGGCTGTCCAACAAAAACATTCTTCTAGAGCTAACAGAAGAATCGGTGGCAAGCGAAGGCCAAAGCCGCACAAATGGTCTTAGAGAGCTGCAATCCAAGGGGGTTCGCACAGCAATAGAAGATTTTGGCCGGGGCTACTCTTTGGGCTATTTGCGCAATATGCACAATATGTCCGTACGCGAGCTAAAAATAGACCGTTCCTTTATAGCGGATATCGAAGTAAATGAATTTAACAGAGAATTTGTAGCGGCCATAATAAACCTATGCCATATAATGGACTGCATTGTCTATGTAGAAGGGGTAGAAAGACCCAGCCAGGCCCGTATCTTAGTGGATTTAAAAGCAGACCTGCTGCAAGGCTACTATTTTAGCCCTCCCGTGCCTAAAGACGTAATGGAAGAAAAATTTATTAAAGACCTAATGTGTCCGAACAAATTTGCACAGAGATATACAGAAATGGGAGATATAGCCATATGAGATTAAGGACAAAGCACTGGGCCGAAAAAGAATTTGCGGAAAACCCAATGTATCTGCCAAACCCCAGAGAGCAAAAATCCCGATGGCATGAGCTTTTTGGCAACAATAACCCCATCCACCTAGAAATAGGCTGCGGCAAAGGCAAATTCATTGTAGAAAACGCCCTGCGCCACCCCCATATAAACTTTCTGGCCATGGAAAAATTCGAAAAAATAGTTTGCCTGGCCCTTCGCCGCACAACCCATGTGGGACATCTGCCAAATCTCTATATCTTTTGTGAAGACGCAGAGGACATACTAGAATTTTTTGACCCCGGCGAGCTATCGTGCATATACCTAAATTTTAGCGACCCATGGCGCGCCCGCGGGAAATGGCGCAAACGCCGCCTAACCCACCGCGGCTTTTTGGCCAAATATGAAGAACTAATGACCCAAACCAAAGAAATCCACTTTAAAACCGACAATGTACCGCTTTTCGATTTTTCTCTAGCAGAGCTGGAAGAAACCGGCTGGCAGCTGCAAAATGTAACCTACGATCTACATAACAGCGGCTTTGCAGACAATATAATGACAGAATACGAAGAAAAATTCGCAGCACAGGGCCTGCAAATTTGTAGGCTGGAGGCGCATAAGTAGTTGGTTAATGAGAATCATTAAGCTCGTAACTATTAGTCTGCAAAAACTCCTTAAACTTCGACGGCGTATGGCTCTTTAGCTTCTTAAATGTGCGGTTAAATGTGGTTATGCTATTAAACCCCGAATTCATGGCAATCTCCGTGATGGTAATTCCGGGGTCCATCATCATATTTTCTGCAACCTTTATCCGCACCTGGTTTAGATAATCCGTATGAGTCATGCCCGTGTATTGCTTAAAAATCCGCGAAAAATGAAATTTAGAATAGCCCGCAATAGCAGAAAGGTCATCCAGCGAAATATCATGCCTATAATGGTCGTTAATATAGCGCGTAACCTTCAGCATTTTCTCTACATACTCTTTTTGCTTAGAAAAAGGCGAGCCATAAAATAGATTGCTGGAAGCCAAATTGTGCCGCTGTATAAGCAACAGAATTTGCAGCAGCTTGGAATATACTGCGGGTTCCATCAAAACCCCGCCCTCGGTAAATTCATGGCACATCTCTTGATATAATGCCGAAACCCGACCATGTATGTCGCTAGAATCGCTGCGAATAACCGTAACCGATGTTAAAAGCGGCAAAAGCGGCGTAAACGGGCTGTTGTTATAAAAAAACGAAAAATCGCATAAAAAAATCAGCCGCTTGCCCGTGGGCGGCGATGTTATCTCGTGCAGCTCCCCCGGCGGCACAAGTATAAGGTCAAACTCGTTAAGCTTATATTCTATTCCGTTGACCCTATATGTATAAACATTTTCCAAAGGCATGGTAATCTCAATCGCATTATGCCAATGGGGCGGATAATGCTCGTATTCATCATTTTTGTACAAATGCACCGTTAAATTCTCTTCAAATTCGACAATTTCAAATGTACCCTCAAGATTTTTTATCATAAGCTCACCTCGCATATGGCCTATTATCTATAATGTACATAGTATAACAAAAAATCACCCTCGCCGCAACATATAGGGGGTGGATAACCCTGAGTAGCCCGTCACCCCGGGCTTGACCCGGGGTCTCCTGCGGGGCAATGTTAAGATCAAAGGCTTTTTAACCACGGAAAACACAGAAAAACACGGAAAAACCTAAAGAGATAAACCCATGCTCTTTTTCCGTGTAATTCTGTGTTTTCCGTGGTTAAGTGTTTTGATCTTAACAACAAGGGGATTCCGGGTCAAGCCCGGAATGACGGCTTGCGGAGTTTTGTTGTTTTGTCTGGGGATGGATAAATGCGCCTTCTGTAGAATATGCTTGTACATGGAGGGCGGACAAATGAGACTAAAGAGGCTAAGCACAATTTTTTTGCCGCTGCTGATAGCGGCTCTAAACATAATGATAATAATCTTTCCCAGAGAAAGCCTGGCGGCCGCTAGAGACGGCCTGTTGTTATGGTCTCAAAATGTACTGCCCGGCATACTACCCTTCGTAATAGGCGCGAATCTGCTAATGGCTCTTGGTGGTGCAAGCTTTCTTGGGGTATTTTTTTCGCCTATAATGCGAGGGGTTTTTAAAGTGCCCGGCGCAGGCGGCTTTGCCCTTGCCATAGGGCTAATGGCGGGCTACCCCATTGGCACAAAAGTGGTCTGCGAAATGCGGAAGGGCGGCCAGATAACCAAAACAGAGGCGCAGCGGTTGGCGGCCTTTACCAGCAATGCCGGCCCCTTGTTTATATTGGGCGCGGTAGCCGCCGGCATGTTTGGCTCTGCATCACTGGGGTATTTTATGCTGGCTATGCATTATATGGGGGCTTTGACCGTGGGGCTTTTAATGCGGTTTTACAAAAGCTGCCATGGCAGGCCGCAAAAGAGCGTTGATGATGATAGACAAATCCCCCTACATATACGCGCATTTAGAGCCATGGAAGCAACAAGACGCAAGGATGGCCGCGGCTTTGGCCTAATATTTGGGCATAGCGTAAAAAATGCCGTGGAAACTATGCTGGTGGTTGGCGGTTTTATTGTGCTTTTCTCTGTTATCTCTGCCATTTTGCAGCTTTCCGGCGTGTTTTATGTCCTCTCTGCGGTTTTTGGAACGCCCCAGAGCTTTATGGGAATTTCTGACATGTTCCACGTGGAACATTTTGTTGGGATGGTAGAGATGACAAATGGGGTAAGCATGCTGAGCGCGCATGGAATGAGCCGCCAAACAGTCGTGCTTTGCGTGGCCATTATATCCTTTGGTGGACTGTCTATACTTTTTCAGAGCATCAACTTTATTGGCAAGACGGATATTAGCATACCTATATTTGTGATGTGTAAAGCAGCCCATGGGGTGCTGGCGGGTATTTATACTGCGGTTTTATATCCACTATTTGCAGGCAGCCTGGAAAGTACACAGGCCGTAACTGTATACAACCATAATGCGGCCAGTAGATTTGTGCAGTCCACGACGTATTTTGCTGTGATGATTGGCGGGTTGGGGGTTGTGTCTTTGGGTATTTTGGTAGTGAAGCGTATAGGAAAAAGCCGACGATTGTAGGGAATGGATTTATCCATTCCGCAGACTGACGACAACCCCCAAACCGTCACTCCGGGTCAGACCCGAATGACGGCATACGTGGGGGACTGTCATCCTGAGCGCAGCGAAGGATCCTATTCATATCATAATAAGATCCTTCACTTCGTTCAGGATGACAATGGTACGGACGGCTCTATGCCACCCGGTCTTATACAGGATAAATGGTAAAGACCAAGAGCTTTTTAAGTTTTGATTATTGGGGATTCCGGGGCAGGCCCGGAATGACGGGTTGTGCACGGGGGTTGTTATACTACTCTGTGGCCTTCGGAATGGATAAATCCATTCCCTACGGGTTTATGGTTCTATCCACCTCTACCCATAAAGCTGGGTTTAGTTCTAGGCCTTGCCGCCACCAGGCTACGCCGCCTAGATTGTGCTGGTGGTATAGGGTTAACTTTTCAGATGTGGAGCGTAGGCAGTTTAGCCATGCGCTGGTGCGCATTTCTATATCGCCGTGGGTGAAGTATATGGTGCTGACATATTGCCTTAGATTATAGTCCCAGATGTATTCGCCGCCGCGACCTTCCATGTAGCTGCGGCCAAAGGCCATGCCTACTGCGCGCATGCGCCTGTGGGGGTAGAATTCGGGCAGGGGATTGCCGCCCGGGCCGGGAGGCAGAAGCTCCCATGCGCCTGTGTCCGGGTTAAACTGCTCTACCCATATGCGCATATAGGTTGGCAGGGCTGTTACGACCTGCTCGGAGGGCACGCCTAGATCCAGCATATTTAGTACGGCATTTTGTACAAAGGGGAAGGAGGAGACGCTGCCCGGCCAGCCGATGGAGGCGTAATGTTCGTCGTAGGCCATTATTACTACAAAATCCGAAGCCATGGCTATTTCTGGATAATTCCACCAGTGGTTATCGGGGATGGGTGAGAAGACGGCTACGGAAAGCACAGCACCTATCTGGCGCATGGGTACGGAAAGCTCGCGCAGGAATTGTATGAAATGCTCGCCTTCCGGTGGGCGTACGGCTTCGTAGTCTATATTTATGCCGTCCCAGTTATAGCGTATTATCATGTCCATTAGCTGGTCTATTATATAGTCGCGGATGTTGGCATCCATTAGTGCCAGACGGGCGGCTTCGTTTGTAAAGTTTTCCGGGCCGGTTTCCGCGCTAAAGAAGGCATCGGAAATCATTGGCCAGACCTCCATGCCGTTGTTGTGAGCCCAGTTTACGAATTGTTGGTTGCCGAAGTTTATAATTGTGCCATCATAGGATGGGCGGCAAAAATAGAGCCATGTTGGGGAAATTGCATTGACCCCCTGCATGGTGTACCAATTATCCGCATGGGCGGCAGAGGCATGGTTTGTTACCAAATGCCAGACCAGGTTAACTGGCCCATCAAATGATGGCTGGGTTATTGGGCGGCGTTGCTCTATCTGTGGGATTGCGGCTATTTGTTCTGCAAAGCTAGTGTTTTCTGCTGACACATAGCCTACAAGGCCGTTTTCTGCTTGTACACGGTAAAAGATGTCGTCATCTTCCTCCTCGTGGGGTGCTATGGCTAGATTGACCACCCTATCGCCAAGATGCAATCTGGCCATTATTGGATGTTGGTCGTTTGCGCCAAAGCGTAGGGGTATGAAGTCATCGTCATCCAGCACAATTGGCGCACCGTCTTCGTCGGTTGCTTCTACGATATTATAGATACGCCTTTGGTAGCGATGCAGATCTATAATTACAAATCCGTATTCTTCTTGGTGGACAATGGTTACGGGGTATCTTGCCATTACCATATCTGCTGACATATAGGCCATGCCGGCTATTTCTCTTATGGGGTCTGGTAGGGGCTGTGGCTGCCAGTTTGTGGTGTATGTGGTTTCGTCTGGGGTGAAGCGCATTACTTCGTCTATGGTGGTTATTGTTAGTCTGCGTGCATCTTGCTCCCAGAAGATGTATCTGTCTACATAGGCGCGTAGAAAGTCGGCTGGGAGAAACAGGCGGCCATCTATGAATGTGGGGGCGGTGTGGGTTGTGATTATTTCGCCGTTAATGATGAAATATGTGCGGCCGGGTGTTAGGTGGTGGTTATCTGGGTGGTCAAAGAAATTAATTTCTTCCATATTTGGCATTGTGCGGGAAGAGTCGCTGTTCCTGTTTGGGCCAAAAAAAAGGCTATAGGCCAAAAAGCCTGCGGCAGCGATGATGCCTATGGCGATGACTATGATGGGGATAAGAGGCGAGGGCCCTTTTTTTCGTTTGGAGCCTCTAACATATCCTGTGCCCGGGTTTCTATTGTATGACAAGTATATTCCCCCTAAATTTTAAAAGTGGTTATAGTCATTATACCACGCAAACCGACAAAATACAATTGCATAGATCGTAAAGTTAATATTTGCTGGTATATATAAATGTGTAGGCAACAAAATAGAATGAGATGTTTTTATAAGCGGAGGGGATGTATGATAAGGATTGGGATATTTGATGGGTATGAGAAGGGAGCTGCTGCGGAGCTGCTGCGGGAGCTTATTGAGAGTCGGCCTATAGAGATTTGCGATGCGTGCAAAGAGCCTGTTGATATTTTGATTGTTAACAAAGCGCCTTTGGATGGGGCTGTGCATTGCTCTCCTAAAATTGTGATTGCAAATTCGGACGATGGACGGGTATTGCAGTTTGTGGCTTCTTTGGAGGCGCAGATTATTACCTATGGGCTTAATCCTAAGGCCGCTATAACGGCCTCTAGTTGTGCTGATGATATTTATGTGATATGTGTGCAGCGGGCTATGGTGACTATTGATGATGAGCCTATTTTGCCGCGGGAATTTTCTGTTAAAATACAAGACTGCGAGGGTTTTGATGATATTGTGATGAGCGCTGTGGCGGCGGCTTTGATATGTGGAGCTGATTTTAAGTAAACTGTCATATTTTTTGTTGTGCAGCAATAGACTATCATGATTTACTTTGTTTATAGCCTTGTACACGAAAGGAGCAAAAATATGCAGACAGAGAACCCTAGTGCTAACAATCGCATTAGTCTTTTTGGGGAGATAACAACAGAGGTGGTATTTAGTCATGATGTGCATGGCGAGGCTTTTTACAGCTTTAATCTTTTGGTGCCGCGCCTTAGTTCTGCTTTTGATGATTTGCCTATAACTATTTCTGAGCGCATTATGGATAGGGCTAATTTTGTGCCAGGGAACAATGTGCTTATCTCTGGTCAGATTCGTTCTTATAACAACTACATAGAGGAAGAGCGGCGCAATAGGCTTGTGCTTACGGTTTTTGCCAAGGACTATGAGCTAAAGGGGGATACGCTAGGCGAGAATCCCAATGATGTGTTTTTGGATGGTTACATATGCAAGCCGCCTATATATCGCACTACGCCCTTTGGGCGTGAGATTGCCGACCTGCTTTTGGCTGTTAACCGGTCTTATAATAAATCGGACTATATTCCATGCATTACATGGGGCAGGAATGCGCGGTTTGGGGCCAAGCTGACTGTGGGGGATAATATTAGGATATGGGGACGTATGCAGAGCAGGATATATCAAAAGAAGCAGGATGATGGCAGTGTGGTGGAAAAAACGGCGTTTGAGGTATCCGTTTCTAAGTTGGAGCATAATATGCAACCCGCCTCAAGCCCTGTGAATGAATAAAAATTTGACAAATCGCCCTCTGGATAGTAAAATATTAAAAAGCAAACAATGCGATGTACTGGAGGGATTATTTATGAAGATTGATTATTATGTGGAGCTTAATGGCGAGCAGTACGAAATTAACAGATTAAGCGATATCGTGAAGGATATCTGGAAATCGGAAGGCAATTTGGTGAAAGACCTGAAATCTATGGAAGTTTATTTTAAGCCCGAAGAGAAAATGTGTTATTATGTTATAAATGGCGATAATAAAGGGCAATTTGAGATTTAGTGGATTGGCATAGACACAAACAAACGGCGATGCGCGAGCATCGCCGTTTGTTTGTGCGGGGGTTGTCGGCTAAAGCCGACTAAAGATTCCGGCTGGAAGCCGGCTTCAAAAACACCCGCCATAGAAAGCTCCATAGAGCTCTATCATCTGCTCCAAATCCGGGTTAGCCAGTACCTCCAAATTCAAGCCGCCTGCAATAATTCCTTCTACCATTTCCAGTAACCGCTGCTTGCCCTGGGCTTCATCCACATCCCAAAGACTCACGCTGGCCGGCATGCCGGCCAATTGAAAATTCGCACGAAAAGCAAAACCTCTTTCTCCGCCCGTATCACGCATCAGGGCAGTAACATGTGTGTCTTGAACAAAGGAATATGTTGGTGTGCCATCATAGCGCAGACCACCGCCTTCCCATGTATTCCCTATTCTAATGTTTGCGTCATTTACCCCGAACTCCCCAACTGTAATCGACACGCCCAACAGTGAACCGGTGGCTCTGTAAATGACAAATGAGCCAAAGCCCGCGGGAGCTAAACCAAGCCCTGAAAGAGCTTCGCTTAAAAGTTCATCCGAAGGGTTGTCGCAAAAAAACCCTCCGAGAATGACAGGATGATACCAACTTGCAATCAAAATTACACTAACCGCGCGGGCACATAGCGTCACCTACAGCACGTACCCGCGCGCTAAGTGCAATTAAGATTGCAAGCTAGTATGAGACCACATCTCAGGCGGCGCAAGTGCTTCGTTAAACACTAGTGGTGAATCTGCCACATTACATTGATTCGTGCTCCTGCCCCCGCAGGCCACCAAGAGTAGTGGCACAGACATGATTACAACTGTTAATAAGATTTTTTTCATTTTCCTACCTTCCGTTGCATGTAAAACGGCTTCCAGCCGCTACTTTAGCCGGGTTTACCCGGCACTACCTCCCCAAGCACCATAAATCAACCCTTAAACTCAAAAAGATCGGGGTCTGTACCCACACGCTGGTCTATGTTTATAGCATCTATTGCGGCCATATCATCGGCCGTCAGCTCGAAATCAAAGATCTCAAAATTGGCCTTTATTCTTTCGGGATTGATGGACTTTGGAATGGTGACTATGCCCTGCTGTATGTTCCAGCGCAGGATGGCCTGGGCAGATGTTTTGCCATATTTTTCACCAATTTGCAGCAAGGTTGGGTTTTGCAATATGCGCTCTGCGTTTAGCTTGCCGCCCAAGGGGCTGTAGGATTGCATTGCAATACCCAAATTTGCGCAAAATTTTATCAGCGGCTTTTGCGAAAATTCCGGCTGAAGCTCTACTTGGTTTAGTGCCGGAACAACTGTGCCAATATCAAGCACATCTTGCAGATGATGCTCTTTAAAATTGCTAACACCAATGGCCTTTGCCCGGCCACTTGCATAGATCTTCTCCAGCTCCAGCCATGCATCCGGGTATTTCTTGGGGCGTAGTGGCCAATGGATAAGGTATAGGTCTACATAGTCCACACCCAGGTCATCCAGGCTTTGCTGGAAGTTTTCGGCCATGCCGCCGTAAAACTGCGCTTTATTATGCAGCTTTGTTGTTAAAAAAATCTCTTCGCGGGGTACGCCGCTTTCTTTTATGGCTTGGCCTACGGATTTTTCGTTGCCGTATATAGAGGCGGTGTCTATGTGGCGATAGCCTACCTCTAGTGCGTATTTCACCGCATCCAGGCATTGCGCGCCCTCTTCTACCCTAAACACCCCAAAGCCCAAAATGGGTATCGCTGTGCCGTTATTTAGCTTTACATTGATCATATTTACACCTTCCTTTGCTTTTTTCTATCTTCTATGATACAATTTTTTGCGAGACAAAGCAAGCCCGCCTTCATTATGTTGATAAAAAAGTCGGATGACAAGCAGCGGTCAATGTTACAATGATTTTGGAAAGGAGCTGGGAAGCATGGATATTCTTATGCAGCTAAACGCCGCTGTGGGATATATTGAGACGCATATAGAGGACGATTTGGCCCTATCGGATGTGTCAGAGGTCACATCATATTCGCCTTTTCATTTTGGCCGTCTATTCTATTATGTTGCCGAAATGACGCTGTCGGAATATATCCGCAAGCGCAAGCTGTCTCTTGCGGCACAGAGATTACAGGGCAGTAGCATAAAAATTATAGACTTGGCTGTGCTATACGGCTATGATAGTGCAGATAGTTTTACACGCGCATTTGTGAAACAGCATGGCGTAACACCGTCCAGGGCGCGCCAGACGGGTGTTAGCCTGTCCATTTTTCCGCCCCTTACTTTTCAAATCAAAATAAAAGGAGCGAAGGCCATGAATTGGAGAATCGAAGAACGCGAGGCTTTTGAGGTATTTGGACTAGAGGGGATTTTTCATAATGACGAAACCGATGAGATTGCTGTTTTTTGGAGCGACTGCATCAAGGATGGCAGTTATGGCCGCCTGCAAGAAGCGGCAGGTGGCGCTGGACTTAATGCTATTTGTAGCTACAAAGAAATTGATACTGATAGGTTTCCCTATATGATTTTTGCGGAAAAGACCGCTGATAGTGAAGTGGACGGCTTTGTGGCGGCCACCATACCTAAGGCAACCTGGGCGGTATTTAAAAGTGATAAATTTACGCAGGACAAAATCGGCGAAGAAATCCCCAATCTATACAGCCGTGCATATAGCGAATGGCTACCGACATCGGGCTACAACAAGGCCAATGGGCCAGAGATGGAGATTTATCACAAGGGTGCAGATGGTATGTGCTATGAAGAGGTTTGGATACCGGTTGTGAAGCTATAATCATTAAACTCCAAACACCCCTAGATTTAGGGGTGTTTGGGCGGTTCATTATCTTGCGGCGGCGTAGAATCCGGTGCATCTAAATCAAGCTGCAATTGTTCGTAGCCTTTATACTGCTCCCGTTGTGCAGATGCGCTATTTCGCACGAACGCCCTGTGAATCAGTTTTTTGCGTATAAGCCAGTAAATAATTGCGCCAAATGGAATTAAAATGTTTGTTGCAGAGTTTCCGGCAAAGTCAACCAAATGGCTGGAAGCGCGAAATCCCAAGAAAAGCCCAACACCAGCCCCGAAATCGCCGTTGATGTTATAATAGCTAATGTCAAGCAAAAGCAAAGAAATTATTATGTAAAGGGCTTTTAAACGGATTTTGTCCTTGGCGCATCTTACAATTGTAACAATCACAAAAGCCAACAAAGCGATATTGAACAGCAAAAACAAAAGCCAATACGGAGAACTAACCATTATGCTATACATCCTTCCTGTGGCGTGATGTATAACATTATACCATATTTGCGCGAAGTGTCAAATTAATACGTAACCAGTACGGTTATCACACAGCCGTCCTTGCTTTCCTCCACATCATATGTGGCGTTAACGCCGGAATCCTGCATTATATCTACAGCCTGCTTTATGGTATTGGTAAAAATACGAATGTCGCGTATGTAGGTCTTTACATTGCGGCGGGCGGCGGTCTTTTTCTCTTGGAAATTAAGGATTTTGTCTATGTATTCTTCGGTTTTTTGCACTGTTAGACCGTGTTCGGCTATGCGCTCTACAATCTCTATCATCAGCTTTTCGGCCTGGGCGGGCTCGCGCTCTTTCATGATTTTTAGCAGGGCGCGGGCGTGTCTTTCGGAGAGGCCTTTTTCTATCAGCATCTTCTTTACCTTGCCCGGCAGCCGCAAAAGCCGCAGTTTGTTGGCGATGGTGGATTGGTTTTTACCCAGTTTTCTGGCCAAATCATCTTGAGTGAGACTATGCTTGCTTATCAAAAAGTAAAAGCCCTCGGCCTCTTCTATAAAATTTAGATTCTGTCGCTGCAAATTCTCTACCATGGCCAAAATGGCGCTTTCTGCATCTGTAATATCTACAATAACCGCAGGGATTGTCGAAATATTGGCAAGCTTTGTTGCGCGCAGCCTGCGCTCGCCGGCTATAAGCTCATAGCCCCGCTCTACAAGCCGCACGCTAATGGGCTGCATAAGGCCATATTGCTTTATAGAAGTGGCCAAATCTACCAATGCCATGGACTCAAAATGCCGCCTTGGTTGAAATGGATTGGGCAAAACCATGTCCACAGGCAGATTGTATATTTTATTGTCCGATGTTTCTTGAAAATAATCCAAATTCCTAGCTGTACTCATTTGCCTCTCTCCTCCAAAAATGTAATATTTTACCTTTTAACATATAATACCACATTATTTTCGGAAATGTCAACCCATTTTTTGGGATAATTACAAAAATTTCCTAATTCGTATCAAACTATGCACAATATCGCTTTCGGGCAAAGTAATCTCTTTAACCGAGGCAATCTCCCCGCCCAGCTTTTTTATAGCTTTGCGCGACTCTTCCAGCTCTTCGCTATAATTCCAACCCTTCATGGCAATAAACTCCCCGCCGGTACGTACATATGGCAGACAATACCCCGCCAGCTTTGGCAACTGCGATACAGCCCGCGATACTGCATAATCAAAACTGCCCTTAAAATCAGCCCTTTGCCGTATCAGCTCTTCCGCCCTTGCGTGTATGCATTGCACGCCTTCGAGACCCAGCCTTTCTACTGCCTCTTCCAAAAACCGCACCTTCTTCATCGTAGAATCCACCAGCACCAAGCCCAACTTTTCCCGGGCAATTTTAAGCACAAGCCCGGGAAAACCCGCGCCAGTCCCGATATCAATCACCCTCGTGCCCTCGGAAATACTCATTTCCGGCAATATGGTCAGCGAATCCAAAAAATGCTTAACAATTATCCCCTCATCATCAACAATAGATGTAAGGTTCACCTTCTCGTTATATTCTTTCAGAAAGTCCTTGTAGGCAAATAACCTGTCTACAGCAACCTCATCCAAAGCCACTTGTAATTGTTTTGCACCTTCAATCAGCTTTCTTTTTAATTCCTCATTCCTCATTCCTTATTCCTCATTTTTCATGTGTTTTCGCCTCTCCATGTATACTAGCAGATTGGATACATCAGCAGGACTAACACCCGTAATGCGGCTTGCCTGTCCGATGTTTAACGGCTTTATCGCGTTTAGCTTTTGTCGTGCCTCCAACCGCAAATTAGCGATGTCGTTGTAATCCAAATCAGGGGATAGCTTGCGGTTTTCCAGTTTTTTGAATTGTTCCACGTGGAACAATTGCTTTTGGATGTAGCCCTCGTATTTAATGGAGATATTTACCTGCTCTGCAACATTCTCCGGCAATACCGGCCTGTCGGGGTCTATATCAGCAAGCGAGGCATATGTTAGCTCCGGCCGTTTTATCAAATCCGCGAGCTTCATGCCGGATGAGATCTCCGAGCTATTGTGTTTCTTTAGCATGGTGTTGATGCTTTCGCCCGGCGCAACGACGACCTTAGAAAGCCTGCCAATTTCATTTGCGATAAGCCGTTTTTTCTCAATGATTTGTTGGTGTCGTTCTTCGTCAATCAGATAGCCATAGCTTTTTTCGGTCAGTCGTAAATCCGCATTGTCCTGACGCAGCAAAAGACGGTATTCGGCGCGAGAGGTCATCATGCGGTAGGGTTCGTTGCTGCCTTTTGTTACAAGGTCGTCAATTAGTACACCAATATAGCCCTCGGAGCGGTCTATGGTTAGAGGGTCTTTGTCCAGGACTTTTGCGGCGGCATTTATGCCAGCAATAAGGCCCTGTGCTGCTGCCTCTTCGTAGCCGCTTGTACCGTTAAACTGTCCCGCCGAGAAGAGGCCGGAAATCGTTTTAAATTCTAAGGTCGGCAGTAATTGAGTTGCATCTATGCAGTCATATTCTATGGCATAGCCAAAGCGAATGATATGACTGTTTTCCAGACCGACTACGCTGCGATACATGGCAATTTGAACATCCTCTGGCAAAGAGGTGCTCATGCCTGAAATATATAGCTCGTTGGTGTCTTCGCCTTCGGGCTCTACAAATACCTGGTGGCTTGTTTTTTCGGCAAAGCGCACTACCTTGTCTTCTATGGACGGGCAATATCGTGTACCCGTGCCCTCGATATCGCCGGAATACATGGGAGAACGATGCAAGCTGGCTTTTATAATTTCGTGGGTGCGCTCGTTGGTATGGGTAAGATAGCAAGAGACTTGTGGACGTGCGATATCTTCACGTTTATTTGAAAAGGAAAAGGGCATAACTTCGTCGTCGCCTCTTTGCTCTATCATCTTTGAAAAGTCTACGGTAGATGCATCTATTCTTGCGGGGGTGCCAGTTTTAAAGCGATATAGGGTTATGCCTAAGTCTTCCAAAGCTGTCTTTAGGCTATTTGATGACGCTAATCCATTTGGGCCGGAATTTACGCTTACCTCTCCCCAAATGCATCTGCCATCCAAATATGTTCCTGTGGCTATAACAAGTGTTTTGCAGGGGTGCAAAGCGCCTGCGGCTGTGATAATGCCTGTGACCCTACCACCTTTAACCACTATATCAATCACTTCGGACTGAATGAGCTGCAAGCCCGATGTGTTCCCCAGTACACTCTTCATTTCTCGCGAGTATCTATGCTTGTCTGCCTGCGCCCGTAAAGAATGTACCGCAGGCCCTTTGCCTGTGTTTAACATTCTGGATTGTATATAGGTTTTGTCTATGTTTTTGCCCATTTCGCCGCCTAGCGCGTCTATTTCTCGAACCAGATGGCCTTTAGATGTACCACCAATGTTGGGGTTGCATGGCATCATAGCGATGGAATCCATGTTCATGGCAAATAGACTGACTGTGCAGCCCATTCTGGCAGCTGCCAAAGCAGCTTCGCAGCCCGCATGACCGCCGCCGATGACTATGATATTGACTGGATTTGCTGTATATACGATTTCTTTGGTGTTTTTCATGATGGTCTCCGTGTTTGTGATTTTGCTTGGGCGGGGAGTGCCGGCTGAAGCCGGCCTTGGCGGTTTGCCTCTGGCAAACTGGGCGAAGCCCACTTTCGCACAGCGAAAGCGCTTGGGATTCCGACTGAAGTCGGGGGTAGCGGGCTTCCAGCCCGCAAAGCCGATGTCGGCTTTAGCCGACATCGGCTACCCAACGCAAACATGTTCCACGTGGAACATGTTACTACTTCCCAAGACAAAATTCCGAAAAAATCTTCTCTATCAGCTCTTCGCCCACAGCGACCCCTGTTATTTCGCCAAGTGCAGCATAGGCTGCCTGTATATCTATGGCTATAAAATCAACATGCATCCCTGCGGCGATAGCCTCCATGGCATTGTTCAAGTGACCCCTCGCAGATTCTATTAGCGCAATATGCCTAGAATTTGTGACCAAATCACCGGCATATTCAATTTTGGCATGTAGGAAGGTGTCTTGGATTTTGTCTGATAGCACGTCGATACCCATATGGTTTTTCGCAGAAATTTCAACAATGGTGGTCGCACCAAACATATTTTTCAAAAGCGTCTTATCTATTTGTTGTTCAAGGTCAGATTTGTTTATAACGATAAGCACATTGTCCCATTGCGCATGGACTAGTTTTGCAATTTGCTCTTGTTTGATGGGTTTGGAACCATCAAGAACCAGAAGCACAAGGTCGGCTCTCAAGCCTTCTTGCAGAGACCTTTCTACACCCTGGCTTTCTACTATATCATCTGTGTCGCGTATGCCTGCTGTGTCTGCAAGCTCCAGAAAGACTTGGCCTATTTTTATGGTCTCTCGCAAAACATCGCGGGTAGTACCGGGGATGTGGGTTACAATGGCTCTATCCTCTTGCGCCAAGGCGTTTAGAAGCGAGGATTTTCCCACATTGGGTTCGCCGATTATGGCGGTTTTTATACCATCGCGTATTATTTTCCCGGATTTTGCAGAGGCCAACAATTTTTCTAGGGCGGTTAAGATTTCTGAAAGGCTTATTTTGATGTCGTCGGATAATATATCTGCTTCTTCGTGTTCGGGATAGTCTATGGCCATCTCTATGCGTGCCAAAAGCGACAGCAGGGTTTCGCAAGAGCTGTCCAGCAGGGATGCAAGGCGGCCCTGCAACTGATACAATGCGGATTTGTGGGAGAGCTCCGATTTTGCGTTGATAATGTCCATTACGGCTTCGGCTTGCGAGAGGTCTATGCGGCCACCTAGAAAAGCCCTTTTGGTAAACTCACCGGGTTCTGCCAGTCTTGCACCATGCTTTATTAGAAGCATCAATATCTTTTGAACAACCAAAGCCCCGCCATGGCAGTTAATTTCTACTACATCCTCGCGGGTAAATGTTTTAGGCGCAAGCATAATCGAGACCAGGACCTCATCTATTTTCTGGCCATCATCAACAATCCAACCATAATAGATTCGGTGGCTCTTTGGGTTGCGAGCATCCCTCCAATCAAACACCTTTTTTAATATTTGCAGGCTGTTTGAGCCGCTTATTCTGATAATAGAAATTGGGCCGCCAACAGGTGTAGATATACCGGCAATTGTGTCGTCCATATTGAGCCTGTCTAACATACTCATTCAAACTTCCTCATTTTCAAAACCCCTGTTGAGGTTGTAAAATCAACAGGGGTGATGGGTTTTTTAATGATTGTTTTGCGACCGCTTGGGTGCAATTACTATGTTTCGGAAAGGGTCTGCTCCTTCACTATAGGTGGAAACCGACCTGTCGCTTTGTAAAGCGGAATGTATGATGCGTCTTTCGAATGTGTTCATTGGCTCCAAAGTGACCGGCTTTCTGGTTGATTTTACCTTTTTGGCCAGATTGTGCGCCAGGCTTTCTAGAATTTCCCTGCGACGCTTTCTGTAATTTTCAGAATCTATAACGACATTAACATAAGGGGCTTTGCCTTTGTTTACAGCTAGACTAACGAGGTACTGAATAGCATCTAGAGTTTGGCCTCTTTTGCCAATCAAAATGCCCATATTGTCTCCTGATAGCACAATGTCCAGCTGCTTTTCAGAAACAACGGTTTTAACGCCAATCAGTATACCCATGGCCATGCCCATTTCTTTTATGAAAGCCTCTGCAATTTTTTCCGGATTGTGCTTTACTGCTACTCTAACGCGGGCTAATTTTGCGCCCAACCCCAAGAATCCCTTTGCCCCCTCGTCTATCACGGTCACTTCTGCCTCATCGCGCGGCACAGCAAGGGCTTTTAAAGCCTCTTCTACTGCCTGCTCTACGGTTTTAGCCGACTTCTCAATAAAATCCACTCAATGACAACCTCCTTACATCCAAATAGGCTCTATGCTTTCGCTTTTGCCTCCAGTTCGCCCTGTTCATCCTTCTTAACATAATACTTATTTATGAAATAATGCTGTACAATCATATACACGTTAAGCATAACCCAGTACAAACCAACACCGGCGGCGGCCTGTATGGTAAAAGCACCAAACATTACTGGGAACAACACCATTGTGATTTTTTGTATATTCTGCTGCTGAGCATCTGTAGGGGGATTGCTCCGCATCATCAAAAACTGCGATAGAAACATTGTGCCGGCAGATAAAAACGGAAGCATAACACCCGGCCACGAAAGACCCGCAGGCGCTACGAGATTTAATCCAAAGAAGCTTAATATACTATTTTTTTGGTTGACCAAATTTTGTAAATTAGCTAATGCTTCTCCGCTAAAATGCGTGAAGAGTACATTCCAGTTTTCTGCACTTAACACATGCACAGCCCTGTTCATATCTTCTGTTAGCAGCAGGTTTAAATGCATATTGGCAGGCACAAAACCGTCTACCATTGGGGCAAGGATGCCTCGCAAAAAGTCAGGATCTTGTGCTATAAGAACATGAGATATAGCAGAATAGGCATCGCCTACGCTACCAATAAAGAGATAGGCTTGTCCCAGTACAACAAAAAGCCCCATAAATAACGGCCATGTTACCAACATTGGTAAACAAGTGGCCAACATATTTACCCCGTGCTTAGATTGAAGTGCCTGCATCTCTGCCGACATTTTTCTTCTCATTTCTGGGTCTTTGGTGTCTCCGTATTTTTCTTTGATTTTGTCCATCTCTGGTTTCATTTTTCTGGTTTTCATCATGTTTCTCTGCATTGTGAAAGCCGTGGGTAACAGGGCAGTTCTGACAATGATGGTCATTATGATGATGGAAAAGCCCAGCGCACCCACAGGGGTGATGAAAGACACCACATTGTAGATGAAGTTGATTATCGCGCCTAAAACAAGAGATATTGGCCCTACAATAACACCCGGGGGGCTTTGCAATGTCTGATTTAGAAGCACTATGCCGTCTTGCAAAAATAACTGTGTCAAAAACTTTCCTCCTTAGAAAAATACGTCGATAAAAATGTTCCACGTGGAACATTTGGGTGAGGCCTAATTGGGGGATGCCGGCTAAAGCCGGCTAAAGTAACGGTTGAAACCGAGGCCGCCAGACCCCCGACTTCCAGTCGGAATCCCAAGCGCTTTCGCTGTGCGAAAGTGGGCTTCGCCCAGTTTGCCAGAGGCAAACCGCCAAGGCCGGCTTTAGCCGGCACTCCCTGCCCAAGCCACCCACCTACCACAACCCCATTCTATGAAAACCCTTTGGCGGCGGCGGATCATAACCACCACGGGTAAAGGGGCTGCATCTTAAAATACGGTATGCAGCCATTAGGCTTCCAAGTAATGCGCCATGGATTTTTATGGCTTCGTAGGCATATTGCGAACAGGTGGGGTTGTAGCGGCAGCGCGGCTTTAAATATGGGGATATGCCTTTTCTGTAGAAAATTATCAAAAGCAGCAGTATTTTAGCCATTTTGTTGTCCCCATATGTTGTGCTTGCGTAGCATGTGCCCCACACTTGCCTTTACTTCTAAAAAGCTGGCTTCTGATATGCCAACTCTTGGGATAATAACGATGTCGTGGCCTTTTTGAGCCTTGGTTCCTAGTGCCCTAAAGGCTTCTTTAAGGCGGCGTCGCTGTTTGTTGCGTACAACCGCCTTGCCAATTTTTTTGCTTGCAGATATGCCCAAACGATTGATGGATTGGTTGTTTTTTAGCACAAACATCACGATATGTTTGTTTGCAAAGGATTTGCCTTTTTTGTAAACCATCTGAAATTCTCTATTTTTTTTTAGGGAAGTTGTTAACACCAATTATCGGGCCTTTCCTAATGCTTGCTTTATGCAGTTAGCACTTTTCTGCCTCTTTTGCGGCGGCGGGCAATTACATTTCTGCCGTTTTTTGTAGACATGCGCTGACGAAAGCCGTGAACTTTAGAGCGTTGACGCTTTTTTGGCTGGAATGTCATTTTCATTATCGATACACCTCCTCGAAATTTTAGTGACTTTCAAAGGTATTGATAGTCAGATGAATCTATTATATGAAAAATTTGGTCTGCCGTCAAGGGCTTTTCGCAAAAAAGATGTGGACAAGTGTGTTGATAATGGATTTGCGTTGCTGGATTGCTTCGGGCTTGGTGGCTCGTGGCCTCTATACTGACATTGCCCTCGCAATGACGTCACTTGATGCACGTCATTGCGAGGGCAACGATAAATGCACAAACGGAGCCATATAGCCCGAAGCAATCCAGCGATACATTTCTACATCGATACAATTTGACACAGCATTACGACAAAACGTTACTGACAGTATCAGAAAATAACACAGTAAGTACAACTGACGATTTGTGAAAAAAATCAACTCTGTGTAACATATGCGTAATAAAAATGAAACACGCAGTATAGGAGAAATATATTGCCAATTGTCGAAAAATGTCGTATAATAATATCTACTTACACAAGGGATGTGTTTGGGGTTTTACGAAAGCTAAGGAGGGGTTATGAATGATAAGGGCCGGCAACGAATTAATGAAGATGCTGCGGGAAGATATGGAGATGAGCCAAGAGCAATTGGGCGATCATCTGCATATGTCCCAGCGCACGATTTCTAGGGTAGAAACAGGCAAGAGAGACCTTGGGGTTTGGGAGTATATTGCATTAATGCAAATGGCGGGAACGCCAACGGATGATTTATCACCGTTACTTTTGGATTCCAATGAGCTAAAGGACTATAGAACATATAGAGAGCTAGTAAAGCTAGTTCGAGACAAGAAGTATGCAGAAGTAAGAGGAAAATTACCTGATTTTAAGAAGAATCTGGCTTCTAAGCAAGGCATTGTTCTTCAGTTTATCGCCTTTGCCAGGATTATTTCGGATGAAGAAATGCCGCCCGAACAGGCCATTGAGGAGCTGTATGAGGCATTGAGTATGTCTATAAAGAATTTTGACCATGAAAAAGCGGGCAAATATAGATATACATACAATGAAATAATTATTCTTATAGAAATAGGCATGAAGCTGGAAAAGATAGGAAAGTCGGACATCACCATAACTATATTTAAGGCGCTGATAGAAAGCAAAGGCAATGCTTTCGCTACAGACTCTGATAAGGCGGCCTTGTATCCGGCTTTGATGTATAATTTGTGCGTTTCACTTGGAAGAGCCGATAGATTCAAAGAGGCACTTAGTTATTGCGAAGATGCCTATGGTATAAGCATAAAGTACAATAATTTCCGCTTAATACCAAAAATAGTATATTATTTGGGTTATTTCAATTATATGCTGGGGGAAGAAGAGCGTGTATACAGGACGTTTTATACCAGGGCATACCATGCTGCATATGCACTAGGGGATAGGGAAACTGCCGCAATTATAAAAGAAGAGGCCGGAAAAATCGGCCTCGAAGATTTATAGATGATATTAAGGAATTTACGGCGGCCAATCTTCGGGATAAGTTCCGCCAAAGATACATCCAAAGGGCTCCATGGCTTGTACGGGACCTGACCAAGCAACACTAGTCGTCAGCATTACTGCCATTGTAAATGACACTATGCGGGTTAAAATTTTTCTGCGCTTTGTCATTGCCTTTACCCCCTTTTGGTTGTTGGGAGTGGTTAAATAGTGTTGATGTAGAGATATCTCTGGATTGCTTCGGGTTTGGCATCCCCGTCTTTGCATTTTTCGTAACCCTCGCAATGACGTTTTTGCAGCGTCATTGCGAGGGCAATGTTACTACAGAGATTACTAGCCATAAAGCCCGAAGCAATCCAGTAATATAAATTCTTTAACATCGTGGCTGGCCACTCCTATCCTACTTGTTATAATTTGACGACACGTGTCTAATATTATTCTATCATGTCGAAATGCCTGTTTTCAAGGACAGCAATTGTCTAGAGGGTATTATGCATTAGACAATTGCTGTCCTTGAAAATACGCTGGAATATATTGTATAATATGGCAAATGATATTAATTTATTACACAATCCGACATTAGAGGAGCTTAACGGCAAAGGAGGCTTTCCATGAGAACACATGTTGTGACAACAAGCATTGACAACTTGGAGCTAAAGTACTTTAAAACTGTCTTGCAGCCGGAAGTCGAAGGCCCCTGCTATTATGGGGTCTTGGTGGAAAAGCTGGTTAGTGGAGAGCTGGTAGAAAAAATGGAAAGCGGCCCTGTTTGTGAAGATGATGAGATAATTTCTGAAGCTATTGAGCTGTTGGCAGAAAATGATGTAATGCCCTTTACATTGCTTGAAGTTCTTGACGAAATGGAGGTTTTCCACTAGTTTTCCACCATTTTTGTCTAGTTGTCCACATTTTTCCACAAAATTTGTGAAAATAATGTTGTGCAAATAGAAAAAAAGTGTTATAATGGTCTAGATGTTTTGAAAAAACATGGGAAGGGTGTTTTTTTGATGGACCATTTTGTTATAACCGGGCAGCAGAGGCTGGCCGGCAAGGTACATATTAGCGGTGCAAAAAATGCGGCTGTGGCTATTATTCCGGCTGCGCTGGCCTCTGATGGTGTTTGCACTATTGAGAATTTGCCGAATATAGAAGATGTTTCGAATTATATAGTGGCTTTGCGCAAGCTGGGTGCGAAATGCCGTATGCTTGACGATTCCACATTGCGCATAGATGCCAGGGGGATAAAGTCTGCCCTTATAACATCAGAAATTTTAAAAGACATGCGCGCATCGTATTATCTTGTGGGGGCTTTGCTTGGCCGTTTGGGCCATGCGCAGGTGCCGCTGCCGGGGGGATGCAATTTTGGCTTGCGGCCTATAGACCAGCACATTAAGGGGTTTGAAGCCCTGGGGGCTAAGGTTGTTATAGAGCATGGGACGGTGAAGGTTAGCGCGGATAGGCTTGTGGGCAATAATGTGTATTTGGATATGGCATCTGTGGGTGCTACCATAAACATTATGCTGGCCGCTGTATATGCCGAAGGTACGACTACCATCGAAAATGCGGCCAAAGAGCCGCATATTGTAGATACCGCAAACTTTTTGAATATGTGCGGTGCCAGCATAAAAGGTGCGGGCACGGATATTATACGCATAGTTGGTACAAAGCGGATGGAAGGCTGCACATACGCTATTATACCTGATCAGATTGAAACCGGTACATATATGATTGCTGCCGCCATAACCGGTGGCGATGTTACTGTTTGCAATGTTATACCAAAGCATATGGAATCTCTTACTGCAAAGCTGACGGAGATGGGCTGCGAAACCCAGCAGGGTGATGATTGGATACGGGTGAAGGCCAATGACGAGCTAAATGCAGTTAATATAAAAACCATGTACTATCCCGGTTTTCCTACAGACCTGCAACCCCAGATGACCGCGCTTTTGGCTAAAGCTGATGGCACGTCGTTTGTTACAGAAGCTGTTTTCCCAAACCGCTTTCAATATGTGGACCAGCTTATGCGGCTTGGGGTTAAAATTAAGATTGAAGGCAGGATGGCTGTGGTGGAAGGGCCTGCGCGGCTTACCGGCACGGAGGTTATTGCTACAGACCTGCGGGCGGGGGCTTCTCTTGTTGTAGCGGCCTTGGCCTCTACCGGTGTTACTAAAATTTCTAATATACATTTTATAGACCGCGGCTATCAGAATTTGGAGCAGAAGCTTTCTTCGTTGGGGGCTGTTATTAAGCGTATAACTACACATGAACTGCCGGTGGTTGTGGAGGCTTGATCGGGGAGTGCCGGCTAAAGCCGGCTAAAGATTCCGACTGGAAGTCGGAGGTCGCGGGCTTCCAGCCCGCAAGCCGATGCCGGCTTTAGCCGGCGAGGTCGTATAAAGCGAGGGCGAGGTATTTAAATGCAAATAGACTTCTGCACTATTGCCAGCGGCTCAAGCGGCAATAGTGTTTTTGTGTCAACACTCGGGGCAAGCATCCTGGTAGATGCAGGCCTATCCGGCAAAATAATAGAAAGCGGGCTGTCTGCAAATGGCATAAATTGCGGTTTTATTGATGCCCTTTTCATCACTCACGAACATTCCGACCATATAAGGGGCGCGGGTGTGCTATCCCGCCGCTATGACCTGCCAATATATGCCACAGCAGGTACTTGGGAATACATAAACCACTTTAAGGCTGTCGGCAAAATTGCTGAAAAAAACAAAATGCATATTACGCCAAACACGCCCATTATTATAGACGATATGGAAATTATGCCTTTTGACATACCCCACGATGCCAACCAGCCTGTAGGGTACACGATAAAATCCGGCACACATAAAATAGCCATAGCCACCGACCTGGGCCACGCAAGCGACAATGTGGCGCAAAACATATGCGATTCTGACGTCATACTAATAGAAAGCAACCACGACATAGCCATGCTGGAAAACGGCCCATATCCCATGCATCTAAAACGCCGTATTCTAAGCGATATGGGGCATCTATCCAATGTATCCTGCGGCCGCTTTTTGGCGGACATTTTTTCAACAAAAACCAAGCATATCTTTCTGGGCCATTTAAGCCAAGAAAATAACCGCCCCATATTGGCATACGAGACGGTTAAAAACATATTATTATCCAATAAAATTGATGTGGATGATTCTGTTGGACTATATTTGGCCAATAGACACAGCCCCAGCCCTATGCTGACCCTGGGTTTGGGCTAAGAATCCTGCTGTTTCATTCTAAACACACTAACAACATCCCTATCCAGCTCTTTTGAAAGAATAGTAATGGCCAGCTCTTCCAATGCTGATAGCCAAGCCCCTATAAACAGGATGGTGATTGTGATAGGCAAACCCAATGTCCAGAGCATGATGGGGAAAAGCCCAAGGAATGTGCCGGCTACTTTTGTTGAATATGTATGCAGCATGGTGAATGTGCGATGCTTCTTATAGCCTATAGCAAAGGCCAGGGCGCGTGTAGATAGCACAATAGCTACCATTGCAACCATCCATGGCTGGAAGTCCGCCCATAGGAATGGCAGGAATATAATCAATGTTACAATTGCAAGAAGAATGTCCGCTACACTATCTAAAAGCGCACCAAAATCGCTTGTTACTTTTGCTCTTCTGGCGATGGGACCATCAATAAAGTCAGTTAAAACGCACCAAAAGTATACAACATAAAATACTGCCATTTCGGGTGTCATTATCCCAAACGTATTTAGTAAGAGCAAAACAACCGCACCGATAATCCTGCTTACCGTGAGTGTATTAACAATTTTCTTAATTGTAATTACCCCCTTTTATGTATTTTGGGGCAGATTATGCCCCGCTGTTTCATCTAATTTATCGGCTATTTCATTAAGCAAATCGTTATGAATTTACTACCATATTGCTAGATTTCTTCAATTAGATCCAGCAAATGCTCATTTACTAATTTTTTGCAAACTTCTACAAATTTTTCTGGCGCAATTTCATTAATCTGCACGCTGCTTCTGGTGCGCAGCGAAATCGTGCCGGCTTCCATCTCCTTTTCGCCTACAATCACGATATAAGGCATCATTTCGTGGCGGAAAGACTTGATTTTATTGCCCATTGTGCCATCGGATATATCAATGCTAACACGGCATCCTGCATCCCGTAGCATCTGGGCAATCTTTTGAGCATATTCCTCGTGGTCGGGATGCACAGGCACAACCCCTATTTGCACAGGCGATAGCCAGAAGGGGAATTTGCCTGCAAACTGTTCTATCAATATGCCGATAAACCGCTCTAGCGAGCCAAACAGGGCGCGGTGTATCACAACAGGCACTTTCTGTTTGCCATCGCTGTCTGTGTAGTGCAGACCAAACTTGCCAGCAAGCTGAAAGTCCAACTGAACAGTACCCAGCTGCCATTCTCTGTTTAAGGCATCCCTCACTTTAAGGTCTATTTTAGGCCCATAAAACGCCCCGTCACCTTCGTTAATCTTATAATTTCCTTCAAATCTTTCATCAAGCACCTTTTTCAGGTCAGCTTCGGCCTGATCCCATTGTTCTATAGTTCCCAAATACCCTTCTTCGGGCCGCGTAGAAAGATACGCAGTAGCAGTCAGCCCAAATACCGAATACAAATAATCCGCAATATCAAGAATATCGTTAATTTCATCAAAAATCTGGTTTTCCGCTACGAAGTTATGGGAATCATCCTGGCGGAAGGTGCGCACCCGCAAAAGGCCATGCAACGTACCGCCGGGTTCATTGCGATGCAGCAAGCTAAGCTCCGAATATCGCAGGGGCAACTCGCGGTAACTGCGATTTGTGCGTCCAAAGGCTATCATGGCGTTGGGGCAGTTCATTGGCTTTAATGCGAAGTGCTGTTCATCACCAAAGTCCACGGTATACATATCATCACGATAATGCTCCCAATGCCCCGATGTTTCCCACAGCGACCGCGAATTTAGCTGTGGCCCAACAATCTCTTGGTATCCGCGCTTTTCATGGGTTTTCCGTGAAAAATCAATCAGCGCACTATACATCTTCCAACCCTTTGGCAGCCAATATGGCATACCGGGCGCGGTTTCGTCAAAGAAAAACAGGTCTTGCTGCGGCCCAAGTACACGATGGTCGCGCTTCTTGGCCTCTTCCAAAAATTGCAAATACTTTTTTAGCTCAGGCTTGGTAGGGAAGGCATAGACATAAACCCGCTGCAACATAGCATTATCGCTATTGCCACGCCAATAGGCCCCTGCAACCGTGGCCACCTTAAAGCCCCAATTGCGCAGCTCCCGCGTATTTTCCACATGTGGCCCGGCACAAAGGTCGCTAAAGCCTTCGCCGGTATCACAAACCGTAATTTCTTCGCCGGCCTCTTTAAATTCCCGCACAAGCTCCAGCTTGTAAGGCTCGTCTTTCAAAGTCTCATCGGGGTTTTCCAGCGGCCGCATGACATAGTCTTCATTGCCGTTAATAATCTCGGTCATCTTTGCCTCGATGGCGGCAAAATCCTCTTCTTTTATCGTATGCGGCAGGTCAAAATCATAGTAAAAGCCATTGTCAATTGGCGGCCCAATTGCCAGCTTCACATCATCAAAAAGAAGACAAACCGCCTTTGCCAATACATGCGCCATACTATGCCGCGCCTTTGCGATATAATCATCATCCATACTTATTTTTCCCATAATTTGCCTCACCTTCATATAGATACAAATACACCCCAAAAGACTAACCTTTGGGGCGGACTCATGGTAGCACATTCTGTAATCTAACCAATAGTAACCCCGCAAGCCCATAGCGCACGGCTACAGCACGGGCTTGCGGGCTAACTATTGCTAAGATTACAAAATGTAAATAGCTGATACCGGGATTCGAACCCGGGAACCTCTTCCTTACCAAGGAAGCGCTCTACCTACTGAGCTATACCAGCGACAAAAATTATTCTATCACGCCACGCCGATATAGTCAAGTTATTTTTTATTGACCCACCTACTTATAGGATGCTATAATAGATTTACACCACATCAATATAGGAGGTTTTGACTATGTTTGACAACCCCTTATCGACAACCAGCCATCAACCCGCAAACGAAATGCGCGTAACAGCCGGAACAACATTTGGCGTTATTTCGCCCACAATCACGCTAATACTGTACTTAGCATGGAAAGGCATACGCCGCCTTGTAAAATAACTCAACGCCGCCTGTTTGGGCGGCTTTTCTTTTTGGGAGGAGGGATTTGTATAGAGAGATTTTTTAAGATAGTAGGCACTTTTTTGTTCGGGATTATTTTCTTGGTGGCCGGCTTTTCGATCCATTCTGTCCTTGTTGAGGTATCTCGGATTGAAAGAGAAACCGTAAATCAAATGAAGGATATGCTGCCCCAAATAAGGGAAGATTTTTTGCTAACACAGGAAAGGCTGGATACGCTTGCAAACGGTGAATTTGTGTTGCGAGGGGCTCGTGCATTTGATCCACGGGGACGCTCGGAAACATTTGTTGACAACCCAGCGGACATAAACCGCTGGCAAATTTCTTTTCCTGTGTCGCTACAAAGAGGTTGGCCAAGAGAGGATGTTCATTACTGGGATTGGCATACAATAGACTGGATTACCAATGAAGAAATTGAAGCAATTATTTTTCTGGTGTCCTCGCGTGAAATTGTGCATAGGTTTGTCGGCCTCTATGCCTCGGACTGGCCAGGTGCCCAACATAGTTTACGAGCCGATATACAGCTTTACAGATTAAGATATGCGTCGTTACTTATTTTCGATGGTGGATCAGACATTAGCCCGGGTCGGCTCACTTACTACGAGTATTTGGACGGAGGTTATTACATCCGCATTTCCTACGATACACCAGGCGTATCGCTTCTTCCCCTTTATGCCTTTTTTGGTAATGCCTCTATGATAATAGCAGCACTACTGGTTGGAAGAGGACTGCTTCTGATGATTTATGAAGCAAAGAGGATTAGCAAAAGCTAACACATGTTGGAATAACAAAATCGCCCCAGGCATCACGCTTGTATTGTTCCTTTTATGGAAAGGGGTTCGCCGTCTGGTAAAGTAAATAACTAAGCTCGCACATAACAAGCAGGCATAGCCCATGCCTGCTTTTTTCATCCGTCATTCCGGGCTCGACCCGGAATCCCCTCTCGCTTCAATAACAAACAAATCATTGGGTTCGCATTCCAAAATCCTGCACAACTTCTCGATCGTATCCAGTCTCAAAGCTACTGTCTCGTTATCACAAAGTCTATTTACAGTCTCATAATTTGATTCCATATGCTTCACAAGCCAATATCGCGTCTTTTGCCTCTCATCAAGCAAATACTGTATATTCATTCTAATCATACGCATCACCAAATCAATTTTACAACAAAACAAGATGCATAATAACTAAGATGTATATGTAGTAAAGATATATCTTGACTATTAGTGCGAAATATTATATAATGTTAATAAATTTGACAAAAGGAGATGGGGATGTATGTTTTGTATTGAATGCGGACAAAAAATGACAGAAGAGGGCATTTGCCCAAAATGTGACAGCGAGCTGCATGAGGAGTTAATTGAGCTTGAAGAACCCGTCGAGCAAATAGAATCCGAAACAGTAATAGCCAAACCAAAGGGGAAGAAAAAGTATATAGTGATGGCCGCAGCTGTGGTGATGCTGGCAATATTTCTAATATCTGGGGGTGGAAATAATAATGCCATATACGGAACATGGCACACCACGTTTGATGGCGTAGACACTTTCTTTCATTTTGAGGATAACGGCACTTTAAGAATTTCGGGCGATGAAGACCTAAGGTCTGGCGAAACAGGAAATTGGTTTCGATTAGGAGAGGATCTTTTCGAAACCATGGATGTTATAGTATTTCATCAATTCCAGCATTTTAATGTGCTTAACACCGTTTGGCAATACACCATACAAAACAACATTTTGCGGCTTGAGATGGCCGACGGCTTTGTTGTGCAGCTAGAGAGGGTTAGATAAAAGACTTGTCCAATAAAGAGACATACAATACGAGGACAAGCTATGCTTGTCCTCGTATTGTATGCTATTTCGCCTTAGGCTCAAACGCCAACGCCGCCACAAAAGAAAACAACACCGCCGCCATTATCCCTGCCGCCGCCGCCTTTAGGCCGCCCGTCAAAATACCAATAAAGCCAGCCTGGTCTATCTCCTCCATCACACCCTTGGCCAGCAAATTGCCAAAGCCCGGCAGGGGTACGGTTGCGCCTGCACCCGCAAAATCCACCAGCCGCGGATATAGGCCAATGCCGCCCAAAACCACGCCTATCACCACAAAGGCCACCAGAATCCGGGCAGATGTTAGTTTGGTTTTGTCTATCAGTATCTGGCCTATTACGCAAATCGCGCCGCCTACTATAAATGCTTTTACATAATCCATATCATCACTCCGTTGGTTTTGCAATCGTAGGGGCGACCTGTGGTCGCCCGACTTCCAGTCGTTACTTTAGCCGCCTTTAGGCGGCATTACTCGTTTACACATTCTCGATAACCACAGCATGCGCAATCCCCGGAATACTCTCCCCCTGCTGCACACTAGTGGGCGACATCAAAGCCCCCGTAGGCACAAACAGCATCTTGTTAATTTCGGATCTCTTCATCTTCTCCAAAAAATACGCCGCCAGCACCACGCCAGAGCAAGCACAGCCGCTTCCTCCGGCATGAGTATCCTGCGTATCCCTATCAAAAATCTCTATGCCGCAGTCTCTATGTTTATGGGCAATATCATGCCCCTTTTTTTTCATTAGCTGCAATAGCAGCTCCTGTCCTACATATCCTAAATCCCCCGTAACTATCAGGTCATAATAATCCGGCGTGCGCGATACATCCTCCAGATGCGCCACAATGGTATCTGCCGCCGCCCCGGCCATGGCTGCACCCATGTTGTGGGCATCTTTAACACCCATATCCACCATTTTGCCCGTAGTACAGCCCGTCATGGCAGGTCCGGCAGTATTGCCACCAAGCACAACCCCCGCCGCCCCCGTTACTGTCCAAGAGGACGTAGGCGGCCTCTGCGACCCAAACTCCAAGGGAAACCGAAACTGCTTCTCTGCCGAACAAAAATGGCTGGAGGCCAGACAAAGCACTTTGGCGGCAAAACCACCATCAATCAGCATACCGCCAATAGACATTCCCTCGCCCATAGCAGAACAAGCCCCAAAAATCCCAAGATACGGCCGCATGGTTTCGCGCAGGCCAAAGATGCTGCCAACGCTCTGGTTTAGCAAATCCCCCGCGATAATATAGTCCAGGTCAGCCATAGCAATGCCGGCCTTTTCCGCAGCTGTCCTTGCCGCTGTTTTAACAAACTCGCTCTCGGCTTTCTCCCAGCTCTCCACGCCAAACATGGGGTCTTTTTCCACTTGGTCAAAGTGCGCCCCAAGCGGCCCCTCCCCCTCCTTTGGCCCTACAATACCGGCCGCCGCAGCTATACCCACAGGGTTATTAAATAGCACCGTCTGCCCACCATATCGTTTCAGCATATCCTCACCTCGCAAAATAATATATAAACCCCACAATCATAGAAGCCAGCGTGCCATAAACAATCACAGGCCCGGCAATCAAAAACATCTTAGCCCCAACCCCCATAATATAGCCCTCTTTCTTAAACTCAATAGCAGGCGCGGCAACAGCATTGGCAAAGCCTGTGATGGGCACCCCGGCCCCGGCCCCGGCAAACTTCACCAAATCATCATATTTGCCAATGCCCGTAGCCATAGTCGCCAAAAAAATCAAACTAATAGCCACAAGCATGCCGGCCATATCCCTATTAGCCCCCAAAGCCCCAAAAACAGCATAAAGCCCCTGCCCAAGCGTACAAATAAGCCCCCCCACAACAAAAGCCCTAATGCAATTCATCAGCAACCGACTATTAGGCGAAGCCTTTTTAACCATCTCGCCATATTCCTTCTTAGACATATTCATTTTAGTTACCCTCCTGGTGTATGAAATCCAGACACAATAAAATATAGTAACGACCCAGCAGCCTTGCCAAGGGCAATAGCCAACACAAACCAAAACATCCCTTCCTTAACAGCGATGCGGCTGGCCAGTATAGGCAAAACATCCAAAACTTCTGCCAGACTCATAGCCAGCACCCCAAAAAACACACCCGCAAGAAGGCTCAAAATAATAACCAACACAGGCGCAATAGGCAGGCTATAATTAAAAATCAGCGTGGTAGCCCCCAAGATGCCGCCCCATATAATGGCCTCTTCATAAATAACAATACTCTCCTCGCTGGCTGTTCGCTTTGCCATGCGCGGCACAACCCCAATTGCAGCAATAAAGGCAAATACCGCCCCAGATACCACCGCGCCACTAGCCAACCCCACAAAGGCAGCCAAAATCCCATACAAAACCATCATTTGCCTTCCTTCTTTCGCTCTTCTTCCCGACTCAAGCCATCAATAACCGCATCCTCAACATCTTTCTCATATGTGGCCATCTCCACCTCAATGGGCGTAGGCTGTTTCGTAATCCGCTTGCCCGAAAAATGATTAAAAAACACCACAATCCCCAGGGCCAGCCCAATAGAATACGGTATGTTGATAATATAAGGCTTCTCCACCTCTTCGCCAAAAAATATCTTATGATACCGCTGAAAAACCGTACCCATCTGCGAATCCGTATGGAAAGTCATAATGGCGGTGGTTGCCCCCGTAAACAACACCAAAGACACCACCAATACCTTCAGCCACTTAACCACAACCCGCTTTTTCGGCGGCTTGGCCTTAACACTAACAACAGTATCCATCTCCCCCACATTAACAACAACATGCCCCGGCAAAGCCGCAGTAACAGCCTTCACTACATCGATAATAGATACCAAATGCACTCCGTCTACCCCGCCTGTAGCCAGTAGCCTAACACTCTGTGCCCGCTTTAGCACCCCGGGCGCGGCAAACACATCCGCTATGTCCTCCACCACAACATGCTCCTGCCCCACAATGGCAGCTTTTTTCTTTGGCTTCACATAAATTTCCGTCACGCATACACAACCCCTTCTTTCATCACAATTTATCTTTTACTTCCACAAAATTAATATAACAACGAATTTCTTCCAGAACATGACCAAACAATAATTTATACTGGCTTTTAGCGTACACCTGTGATATAATGGGCACTATACGGACATCGACTTATACATGAAGGAGGAATAACCATGCAAAAAACATTCGGCAGGCGGCTTTTCGCCTTTTTTATGGCTATTATAATGACCACAGGCATGCTGGCGGCATCTCCGACACAGGTACAGGCAAACCCGCCTACAATTACAAATTTTCATTTAAGTGGTGATAACTTGCATTGGGCGGCTGATTTCGCGCCGGGGCATGTCATTGAGTTTGTTAGCGGAAGCATGTATTTTTCTAATGCATACCTCGGCTCTACCACTAGCGGAGTAGTAAACTTAAACCATACGAGTCTGCCAACGGGCACACACACAATTACAGCTCGAATCTATGATCTGAATAATTGGGGTATACCCGTTGCCACCACGGGGTCTGTAACATGGTCAGGCGGCCTTCCGCAGCTACCCGTACTAACCGGCCTTACCGTAAATGCAAACAATGTAATATCTTGGAATCATGTAGCAGGGGCAACCATGTATCATATTTTTGTAGACAGAGCTTCAAATTGGAGCAATATTGTCTCTACCAGCACTACTTCCACTTCTTATAACCTGACCCCCTATTTAAGCCAGTTCGCTTCCGGGGAAGGGCTACTGATTTTTGTTGTTGCAACTGCAAACGGGCATCTTGATTCCTCGGCCGAAATTCCATGGACTGCCCCATCCACCACCCTATCCGCCCCAACCCTATCCGTAAACACATTAACCGGGGTATTAAGCTGGAATCCCATACCCGGCGCTACCTCATACGCCATATACATGGAAGGGCGAGGAACCTATCTTGGACATGTTTGGGGCAATGCCACCACAACTTTCGACCTTAGAACAATGGCAAATGAGATACCCACCGGAAACCAAAGATTTACTGTTAGGGCAGGTGCGCCTGGTGCGCCGCCCCATGGCAATTGGTCTCCCCACAGCAATATTGTAACCTTTAATTTGCACGGCTCCCATACCTTGTCAGCACCAACAGGACTTAATATATCCGGCACATGGCTGTCATGGAATCAAGTCTCCAATGCCCATTTCTACAGGGTCTACGTTAACAACACGCCCCGCAGCGGCGATATATCTTCAACCAGCTTCAATCTGGCATCCCTTAACCTAACGGCAGCCAACCACAGCATACAGGTGAGGGCTATAGGCAATGGCTCTAGTATAATAAACAGCCCCCTAAGCTCCCCATTAACATTTAACCCTCATGGCGTTACGCTTTCTGCACCAACCAATGTTAGAATAACCAGCACCAGCACCTTGCAATGGAATTCGGTAACAAATGCCTCCTCCTACAGGGTATATGTAGGCGGCACGGCCAGAGGAAACACCACAACAGCTACCAGCATGAACCTAAACAACCTTAACCTGGGAACAGGCACACACAGCATACAGGTAAGAGCCCTGGGCAACAGCATCACAACCCACAACTCTACCCTTAGCTCCTCCGTAAACTTTACCGTGGGGACAGCTACACCAACGCCATCGCCCACACCGGCTGTGCCGGCACAATTGCCACAAGCCACAAATCTGCATTTGCAAGGTAATGTGTTACATTGGGTTGCAGTACCAAATGCCACCAGCTATACTATCTATGTAGGGGGCATTGTGCGCTCCGCCCCTACATTTGCCACCCATTTCTCTCTAAGCGCGTTGGGATTACCTGCTGGTAACTACAGCATACAAATAAGAGCCCACAGCAATGTCGATAGCGTGACAAATTCTGATCTTAGCCAAGCCATTAACTTTACAACTAGTGGGCCGGCACAACCAACACCTACACCCACACCAGAACCGACTCCGCAGCCCGAACAACCTTCCGGCTGGGCAAACGGATATATAAGCTCTGCAATATCAGCGGGCTTAGTACCACAAAACCTACAATTTTCATACGCCCAAGCAACAACCAGAGCAGAATTTGCCGCCCTGGCAGTAGCCCTGTATGAAACAGTAAGAGGCTATGAGATACAACAGCTTGCAAATTTTAATGATACAGATGACATCAATGTACGCAAAATGGGAGCTTTGGGCGTTGTATTAGGCACAGGCCACGGCGATTTCTTGCCCAATGACACCTTAACAAGAGAGCAAGCGGCCGTTATGTTAGCAAGGCTTGCAGAGGTCATGGGCCAACCATTGCCCCATGCCAATACCGCATTTGCAGATAATGCCACCATATCCGCCTGGGCTATAGATGCCGTGGGGCGCGTACAGGCCGCCGGCATAATGGAAGGCGTGGGCAATAATATGTTCGATCCTTTAGGTGAATATACAAGAGAGCAGAGCATAGTTACAATGCTAAGAATGTTCGAGATAAAGAGATAATGAAACATCTTGTAGAGCCAAGCCCGCCAAATACCAACAAGACACAACAGGCACATTCCCTGATGGATTGTGCCTGTTGTGTCAAAAACTATTATTTGTCATTTTGCAAAATGTTCCACGTGGAACATTTTGCAAAGTCGCGGTTGCTTGACGAACAGAAAAAAGTAGTTGACAGACTGCGCCATCTATGATAGAATCACATAGTCAAATGCCCGAGTGGCGGAACTGGCAGACGCGTCAGACTCAAAATCTGATATCCTTTGGATGTGGGGGTTCAAGTCCCTTCTCGGGCATCCTTGATAAATACAGGCTTTCCA
>Ga0131853_10000103_pt1 | contig 128595 bp, 133 predicted proteins | sample TergutLab28metaG_FD_92764 | JGI IMG/M metagenome (GOLD analysis project Ga0131853, IMG submission 92764) | Labiotermes labralis P1 segment gut microbial communities from Petit-Saut dam, French Guiana - Lab288 P1 (version 2) (version 2) | ecosystem: Host-associated > Arthropoda: Insects >...
CATACTCCACCTCGTCTTGCTCTTGCTCTTGCTCTTGCTCTTGCTCTTGCTCTTGCTCTTGCTCTTGCTCTTGCTCTTGCTCTTGCTCTTGCTCTTGCTCTATTTCCGGGTCCTCTTCATCCTCTGTATCAGGCTCTTCCGGATATTCGGGATATTCTGGCTCCTCTTCTTCCTCTTCTTCCTCTTCTTCCGGCTCTTCTGGCTCCTCCAGATCTGGAATCACTCCATATGTAATGGACTCCATGAGCAAAATCGCGTTCTGAGTCGGATGCAAGAACGAGTCGTCCGAGTGGAACCAGCCGTCGTTCACAAGCCCGTCACTGCCTGTAGAGCCCCAGTACCATCGATCGGCTGTCGCCATTTCCGCGTCGATGAAGATCGCGTAATACCACCGTTCTGTCGGTGCGTTCTCGAGTGTGATACTGCTCAGCAAGAGACCGGTCGCCGTCTCCGGCTCAAGCGGTGCCGCCCAATAGGCCCAGCCGTTGGTATCAACGACCCAGAAGTGGCCTGTTGCAGAGTTTAGCGTTGTCATCCAGTACTCCATCGTGACCACACGCGCATAGAGCGTCGGACGCGCCTCGTGCCGCACTCTAAAGTCTGTAATCGAGTGTCCGCGCGGCTCCCCTGTAAGCGGGTCTTCCGCCGTGTCCCAGTATTTCATCTGGGCATACCAATACTGGCCAAGTGTCCAGTGCGATTCGGTTCCGACTTCCACCGGGAATCCGTCTTGATGCGTTCCATCTGGGTTATGCCCGCGCCGTGTCGGATTGTCCGGCTCCGTGATCGTAGGCCAAGTGCCGCTTGGCGGGCCGTGTTGATCAATTCCGCCCTGTGGATCTAGCGCTGCGCCGGACACATCACTCATTAAGCTGTGCGGGTCACGGTTGAAAGTCGGCATAAATATCTTTTGACCGCCTAACTCCCAAGACCAATAGTCGCGGAAGGGGTCCGGCAGGGGTGTATTGGGTGCCTCAGGCAAGCAGGGGAACCAGTTGAGGCGCGGTGTCCAACTGCGCAGGTCAACCCGGCTTGTACCAGCTACCAGCGGACGTACATTGTAATCCGCTTCCGGGTCATCCGGATCGAATAGCTCACGCCTCGGATCACCGGGCAGATACCACGCGCCGGCTCCAAATTCCATGTACTCATAGAGCCGAATGCGGACAAAAATCGGCTGGCCATAGATAACCTGTCCATTATGTTCCCGTCGCGCCCGTTCAAAGTTTTCGATGAAGACATCCTTGTTTGCAGAAGCGCCGCTATACCAATCTCTCGGTCCCATCTCTTCAAAATCGTCATGCAAGCGTCCGCCAGTCGTTCCGTCCGGCAGAGGCGCTTCCGGTCCGCCTATCATCTGGTTTAGTGCCTGCTGGCTGATGCTTTGCCAAGCAAACGTACCGGTGAGCAGCATAGCCGCGACCAGCACGATCATGATGGTCAGCAACAATCCTTTTCTGTGGATAGCAATAGGAATTCCCATAAAAAGCCACCTCCTTTCCTCAGGAACTTATATCGGTAGCCCGAAAAATACGTAGCGCTAGTAGAGTGCCATCTCTGTTCCGCTATTGGCCGGTCGGAGATGGCATACTCGGCGTAACAACCGTCCGCGGCTCTGGAAGCGGCGCAAACACAAGTTTGCGGAGTATAAAGATAATCGCTATGCCAATCGCCAGCATAATCCCGATCAAGATGAGGTTCGCACGAATAAATAAGATCGCGTTTCCTAACATCAAACTGTGAAAGATCACCAGTCCCACCAGATTTACGGCATACACCATATCTGCGTCCGGTCGGGGATTCATCGTCCCTTGGGTCTGGAACCCCGGCGCTCCGGTGTTCCGGAAGTTTGGCACCACATCCACGATCCGATGGGTAACGGTGGTGTTATTGGGCCTCAGAAATGTAATGTCATCCCCGACGCGCAAGGTATTCGGATCCACCGAGCGGGTAATAATGAGAGAGTTTTGCGGGAGTACATCTTGCATACTACGGGTAAGGACCGTCATGGCCGCGAAGCCCCCGATGTTCTGCGGCACCCCCGCAGGGTCCCCCATGCCGAAGACGTAGACCGCAAAGACTACCACGGCAAGAAGGCTGTAAAAGATCATTCCGCTGACAATGCTGCGCACACGTGACTGCTTTTTCTTCGGAGACGACGTCACCATAGATTCTGCTGGTTCAGCAGAATCTATGGTTTGTGCCCGAGGTCGTAATTCAGATGGCGCCGCATTTGGTGTCACATTGTCGTAAGATTGAGAAAGCAACCAACCAATCTGTTCCCAAGAGATTGCTCCCTCCGCAGGCTGTTTGATCGGAATCCATCCCTCCGTGCGGCTCAGATTGTTAATCTCCGAAAGCCACAAATGAAACAGTTGCGCGTTCACATGAGCAGTTCGTTGTTCTTTCGCATGTAGATTATCTATATAAGTATCCACTTGCCATGGGCTATACCCATGTTCCGTTGTATGGAACTTCGGCCTACCCACTGGAAACGGTTCAACTGTCGATGGTTTCGGTATGTTTACCGGAGTTGGAACAGTCTCTGCCGTTTTCGGGATCAAGGTCAAGTCATTCTGCGCCTGCGGTATGCGACTAAATTCTGCTTGCAACTTCTTGGCCTGTTCATCACACATACGGGCAAACGCTTCCCGTTCCGTTTGTATGTGTTGGTCAAATTCTTGGCGTTCTTGCATCATCTGCGCTTTTTCTGCCTGTAGCTTTAAGTTGAGCGCGTATTCCTCTTGCATACGGCGCTCCTGCTCCGTCCGCACCCCAATACGCTGTGTCGCAGATGCATATGAGGCCGGGTTTCTCTGCACAGGTCTGTTCACCACTCTCACAGGAACTCGCGTTGCGCTTCGGTAGTCGTTATTCGGGTTTTGTACCATCTACGCATCGCCTCCTCGCGGGGTTTTGTAACATGAAGTGATTTCGGGCCCAGTTAAAATGGCCGCCCACTCTTATATAAGTTCGCTATGACGCCAAATCCGCAATGGCCGTGTTGGACATCATCGTAACCAAGCCTTCTTGCATAACAGAAAGAAACTCATGTACTTTATCGTCCGCTTGCTCACCGCAAAAGTGAATTTGTAAGTCCCCTTCAATACACATGTACACATCATAGATACTGATCTGATTCGCAGACTGACCCAGCGCATAGCCGCCATTTCTGCCTTGAACCGCTCTGAGCAAGCCCTTTTTCTTCAACTGGTTTGCCAGTTTTATCAAGAAGGGGTAGGTAATCCCTGTAGCTTTTGCGATAGCCGTTGCGGTATGTAGTTCATCCTCGTTCTCGTGCAGATACTGTAGAACTCGAATAGCATGAGTAGTCGCCACCTGTAATTTCATCGTCCTTATCCTCTAATTCTAAAATCCTAGCTAGCCAAATCTGCAACCGTCCGGCTGGACATTTCTGTCAGAATGCCGTTTTGTAAACTCTGTAGAAACTGCGCCATGCCACCATCTCCGTGGTCGGCTTTCAGACTCTGGCTGACGCACAACTCCTCATCAAAGCACAGGAAAATATCGTAGAAACTAATCTTTGCCGCCGGTCTTCCTAATTTGAAGCCACCATGTCGACCTTGGACGGAAACAATTAAGCCTTTTTGCCGCAGCCGATTGGCAACTGCCATAAAATTAGGATAAGTAATTCCGACTGCTTCCACGATCTGCGCCCCGGACTGTAGTTCGGTATTGTGGGTGTTTAGGTACTGCAGAATTTGTGTTGCATATTCTGTGTAAACGCGTAATTGCATAGTGCTTTCCCCCTGTTCGTTTTCTTTCGCGGTAATCGTATTTAGATAATAAAAGAAACTTCACTCGGTGTGTCCATTTTTGTACAAAAAGCCGCCGTTCGCGTACCGAATGCGGTTTTGATGGAGCGAGGAAAACATGAAGAAAGCGCAAAAAGCCAACAACCGCAATAGATTGTTGGCTTTTTGCGCTTACACGCGACAGCGGAGCAATTTGCTTTATCTCTCTAACATAGATCTCCCGAGGCGAATCCGCAGAATAGTATTATTTTCAAATATAATTAAGTTTGTAAATTATATTTGATTCTTTACTTGTTTTGTAAAAATATTATTGCATATAATGGATTTTTGTGTTATGATATTTCCATAGGACTATACTCTCTTTAGAAACCGAAGCCCGCCTCTTACTATGAAGGGACTTGTTAATCATGAGCTACGCACTCCAATACGCACTATTCACCGCATATCTTTCTATAGTGGTCTACATGGTCGTTTTTATAGTCGGGAAAGTAATTACACAAGATTGGAAGTGGAACCGGAAGGAAACCATTTTTCTTCTAATCGCCGTCTTGCTCGCTACCCTTTCTAGGAGTGTCGAGATATATCTGACTACTATATTTGCTGGCGCATATTTCTCCCTCCTCAGCAGCAGTGCCCTTATACTATTATTTTTGTTATATTTCTACAAGATAAAATATTACTCCTTTCGGAAGAGTTTTATTTTGATGTTCATTGTACTACTCTTCGCAACAGTACTTGAAAGTGCTGTTGCGCTTGTGTTCACCTCGGTCTTTCCAAATTTATATTTTGGGCTTTCTGTTGTCCCTCCTATTCATGCCCAACATTTCCTACATTACATTCCCTATGCCTTGTTGTATAGCACAGTATCGCTTGTCTCCACTGTTTTACTGGTCAAAGTAACACAGTCATTGCGCACATTCATCAACCAAAATACGCAGGCACAAACAGTTTTGCTGTGGATATCAGTGATTTCTACAATTATTATCCTACTCGCAGCAAATGCCTGGATTATGCAAGGAGATATACTTATCTTCAGCTGGAATACATTTTTCCTTTTCACCTATGTCGGCGCTTCTATCTTGGTTTTCATTTTCTTTACTAGAGAGCTAAAAATCAAAGCAACTATTCAACAAAAAGAAACCGAACAACAAGCAATGTCTTTTTACTTACATCAGCTGGAAGAGCATCTGAGCGGTATGCGGAAGTTCAAGCACGACTATCTCAACATCTTAAACGCCCTATATGGCTTCATCCTCGCAGGAGATTGGGACGGACTAGCAAATTACTACACAACAAAAATCGAACCGGCCTCCGCGATCATTGTAACAGACGAGTTCGCACTGGAAAATCTAAGTAATATCCAAGCTCCGGAAATCAAAGGCATCCTCGCCTTAAAATTGATGATCGCGCAGAATATCAGTATGGACATCCACACCTCTGTTGAGGCACACGAAGAGATTGGCGCTATCCCTGTCGATTCCATATCGCTGGTACGTATGCTCGGCATTATCATGGACAATGCGATTGAAGAACTAGAGACTTTGGGCAAGGGAGATCTCGTGATCGCTTGTTTCAAAACCGGAAATACCGTCACTTTCATTGTGCAAAACACTTGTCGCCCAGCTATAAGTCTCCGCGACCTCAGCCAAACCGGGTTTACAAACAAGGGCGAAGGCCATGGGCTGGGACTGAGTAATCTGTCAGAACTCGCCGCAGCCCATCCTAATATTACACTGCAAACGAGCATTGCCGATGGTACCTTCACTCAGAGACTGATTATAGGAGGAGAATAAGATGCTACACGTAATAATCTGTGAAGACGACCCAAGTCAACGGGTGCGCATAGAAAAAATCGTCCACAAATATATCCTCGAAGAAGATCCCGCTATGGACTTGGCCTTATCCGCCGGACGCCCTACCGATGTGTTAGATTATTTGAAAGCACACCCTCTGAAAAGCGGCCTTTATTTCTTAGATGTAGACTTGCAGTCTGAAATGAACGGCATTGAACTCGGCGCAAAAATCAGAGAGCTAGATACCTCCGCAACAATCGTATTTATTACCACCCACACCGATAAGGTGCCGCTGGTCTTTCGGTACAAGGTTGAGGCGATGGACTACATCCTCAAGGATCAGCCACAAAAAATCGAAGCAAGAACCCGTGAGTGTATCCATCTGGCGTATCAGCGCTATCTCAACGGCAACTCACCCGAAGGCAAGCACTTCGTTGTAAAAACCGGCGACCAAGTCCTGAATGTCCCGTATGCAGAAATTCTATTTTTCGAGACACACCCAACGATACGGCATAAGTTAATTCTGCACACGGCAACCGAAAGGATTGAGTTCCGTGGGTTTATTAAAGATGTAGAAAACCTCGGCCCGGAATTCTGCCAATGTCACAAGTCTTTCTGCGTGAATATAAAAAAGATCAAACGTGTGGATAGGACCAAGTTGGAAATCGAAATGTCAAACGGTGAGATAATCCCCATATCTACACGGAGAATGACCGAGTTTTTGGACAGGATAGAAAAGTCAACAAATTAAATTGCCTTCGGATCGAAAGACGCTCAATAGAACAAGGACTAGCCCTGGAAAAGAGCCATCGTGCTCTTCCAGGGCTAGTCTTCTGCATTCCCCGGCCTCCCGCGCGCCTTCACCTCTCCCCCCACCCACATCAGCACAGGAATCCCAACCTGCACCATCGGCAAGAAAATCTGATGCACCACAGGAATCGCAAACACCTCTACCCGTATACCAAACAAAACCATCGACAACCCCACTGACAAAATCGCCACCGGGAGAAGAATCCTACTCCCATCTGCCCACCGAAACACCCACCGCACAGCCCCCACCGCCGCAATCAAACAAACCGCACTCTTCGTCACCCCCGCCAAGACAAACGGAATCGTCGCCAAAAACTCGATCCGCGTCTCCATCCCCCCCACACGAATCACGCTGGCCGCCTGAAAATGCGGATATCGCAACGTATCCATACTTCTCCCCCCAAGGATAGCCGCATCCCGCAAAAATGTCAGCGCAAAAAAACAGACAGCCACAGCCGCCCCCACAAGAAATAGCTTGTATGGATTAACCTTCCGTTCCAGTCCCCCCAACAAAGCCAGCACGACCACCGCCTCCCCAAACGGAAGGAGCGCAAACCGATAGCCGCTCTCCGCAATCGCCCGCCCCCCGCTGGCTCCCATCGGTAAGAGGTTCTGCAGGCGCATACTCGGTATGGCAAACAGCGTCAGCCCCACAGCAAAAATAACCAGCACCGCCACGAGGATCATGCTCCACTTCCCGACCACTATGGTCCCGCTCTTCGCCAAGTAGGTACACACCACAAACAGCGCGAGAAAAATTACAAGCAGCGGCGTATTGGGCAGGCTCGTAATCTGCAAAAACATCCCATGATAGAGCCGTACCGAGGCCGCCAGAAAGAGAAAATAGCAAAAATAGAGTATACTCGCAATTATAGCAAGCCACCTTCCCAGAGTATACTCCAGCATCTCATAGAGCCCCACTTCTGGCATTAACCGCACCAGCCGAGCAAGGATCAACAGCAGAGGAATAGCAAGCACAACCCCCGCAAACTGCGCAATCCACCCGTCTCCCCCCAGTCCGGACGATACCCCAATCACCTGCCCGCTGCCGATGTAAAACACCAACAAAACCGCCACCGCATGCCAAAATCCCAACTTACTCGTATACATCTTCTCATACATCTCTGCCCACCCCCTATCGCATCATCCCCGTATGCGCAATCCGTACGCTTACTTGCGGCTCCACCTCACTACTCCTGAACCACATCTGCCAATCCGCGGCGATATTCTCCCACAGCCGAACATCCCGACTCCGCACCACATCCGCAAACCCAAAGATATCATGCCCCTCGTCGCCCAACCGCCACACCAAACTCACAACCTGCTCCGCAATCACTCGCCCCACCTCCGCCTCCAACTCGCGCAGCGCCAGCTGATCCACTTCACCCCAACCATCCGGAACCTGCACCACATCCGCACGCACATGGATGTCGAGGAAAAACCGCAACACCCCATCCTCCAACGAAAAATCCGTCCGCGCCCGACTATCCCGCACCGCAACCACTGCCCGCTCGTCCCCCATCTCCACCGAAAACACCCGATCCCGCACCCCAGACGTCACAAGCAAATACACCGCCATATCCTCCTCCGGCAGTGTCCTCACCATTCTATCCCCTTCAAAAATCGCAAGCCCCTCCAGTTCAAACGGAATATCCTCCACCTCCGAAGAACTCACCACAGGCAAAGCCAAATCCGACGTACCTCGATTCAAACTATGATAAATCTCAAACGCCATCGGCGCATCCGTCGCCCCCCGGCGCGGATCCAAACTCTCACTCAGCGCCTGAGACAACAACATCCGCTGCTGCTTCGCCGCCCCCTGCTCCTCCCCATCGTCATCGCCTGCCGCAGCCGGACCAAACAGCTCCGCCGCCGTCTCCGTAGAGGACACAACAATACGCAAACTGTTCTGCGCATACCGATCACGCATCAAGTAATTGACAATCCCCTCAATCCCAACCTCCTCCGCAAACCCCCGGCCCACAATCACCACCTCCGCCACACCCAGATAGATCGGACTGCGCAAGCGCGTATGCGCATCATACACCGCCTCGGCCAAAGTCTCTCCAGTAGTCGTGAGCAGAATCGACCCAAACTGCCCACCTTCGCCCCCCAGGAGATCCACCACCTCAAAGGTCAACCGAAAGCCTTCTCCGTCCTCCGCCCAATCCACCGCAATCCCCGCCACAATCGTCTGCTCCCCAAGCCCCTGATAATCCCAGCACCCCGCAAGCAGAACCACTCCAAGCAACGCCGCAATCATCCGCTTAAAACACCGCATCATGATTCACCTCCGCCTGCCCGCACCCGATTCTCACTCAAAAACCCAGGCCGCGTCAAAACCCGCGGCCACCGCGGCCGTACAAACGTATCCTGCATCCCAAGCTTCCCGCTCGGCATCAGCACTGGAATCCCAAAGCTCCGGAGCTGGATGACGTGAATCATCAACACCGCCAACCCCAACACAAGCCCCAAAAGCCCAATCACACTCGCCAGGAGCAGCAGTCCATACCGCGCCATCAAGCAAGTCATCGTCAACCGCGGCACCACGATGATCGTGATTCCCGTAAACGCCACCACAATTACCACCGGCGCTGCAATCAAATGCGCCTCCACCGCCGCCTGCCCTATGACAATTCCCCCCACAAACCCCACCGCCTGCCCCACATACCCCGGCGTCCGCACCCCCGCCTCCCGTAAGAAGTCAAAGAAGACGAGCAGAAGCAGGCACTCCAAAGCCGTCGGCAACGGTACATTCTGCCGCGCCGTCGTAAACGTCAGCATCAACCCCGTCGGCAATAGCTCATGGTGAAACCCCATAATCGCCACAAACGCCGCCGGAACCGTGATCGTCGCCAAAAAACTCACACTCCGCAGAATGCGGTTATAGCTCGCGTACAAATTCCCAACGTAATAGTCTTCAGCAGACTGCAAATGTTCCACAAACAAATAAGGCGCAGTCAACACAACAGGCGACCCATCCACAAAAATGGCGATCCGCCCTTCCAACAACCGCCCCGCCACCACATCCGGCCGCTCCGTAGCCCCGACCGTATGAATCCCAAGCCAAGACGACTCCGCAATAAACTCCGTGATGTACCCCGCATCCAACACCGCGTCAATGTCCATCCGCCCCAGCCGCCGCTCGACCTCCTGAAGAATATCCTGATTCACAATGTTGCCCATGTAAGCAATGCAAACCCCCGTCTTTGACTGCCGCCCAAGTGTGTGCATCTTGAACTTCAACTGATGTGTCCGTAGCCGCCGTCGGAGCATAGACAAATTCGTCATCAAGCCCTCTGTAAACCCCTCCCGGGGCCCCTGCAACACCTTCTCCCCCTCTGGCTCAGAAATCCCCCTGAGCCCAAAACCTTTGTTGTTGATAATTAGCCCCGTAGCAGACCCTTCCACCAAAAGCAGCGTATCGCCATAGGTAATCGAGTCCACAATCTCCTGGACATCCGTCGTCTCCTTAATCTCCCCCGTCAACTCCACATAATCTCTGACCGCCTCATACAACATCTTCGGCGGCTGCGGCAAATCCCGCGCCAAAATCAGGGGCTTAATCACATGCTCCCCCAACAACATCGAATCGCAAACCCCGTCGCTGAAATAGACACAGAACCGCAGTCCCTGATTCTGCGCATTTTCAAACACCCGATGCCGCATAATATCCACGTCCGCAAAAAGCGCACCCAACATCGCCTGATTCTCCGCGAGCGTAGACCTCAGTTCCGCAAATTCCTCCGGAACCCCCGCCTCACACATGGCCTTACCCTGTTCCGACAATTTTGCCGCCCCCTTCACACTGGATTCAATCCAGTATTTGCAAAAAAGGGAATTCTATGCGAAGCAACATAACAAGCGCTCGGGGCGACCGCCCAGCCCTTGACCTTTGCACCCCAAAAACAAAAAGGCAACCCAAAGGTCGCCTCAAAACACAATTATTGAATTTACTCTACATTAAATTATTTGCAATTTTTGAATTTTCCAAAGCATGCTCATTATTTATTTTCATAACCAAAATGCCTCCTGGCCTCCTCCACATCCCGCTGAATCTGGGCCTTCAAGTCTCCCACATCCTCAAACCGCACCTCCGGACGCAGATACCGATAAAACTCCACTCGAATCTCCTGCCCATACAGATCTCCGTCAAAGTCGATGATGTAACTCTCCACCGTCACGCGCGGTTCCGCTTCTCGATCCACCGTCGGACGCACCCCCACATTCGTCACCGCAAACCGTCCCTCCGCCTCACCCGGCAAAAATACCCGCATCGCATATACGCCCCGCGGCGGGACAATGACCCCCTCCGGAAACTCCATATTGATCGTCGGCGCCCCCAGCGTCCGTCCCAACTTATATCCATGCCGCACAACACCCAGCAGCACATGCGGATGCCCCAAAAACCGCCCAGCCCGCTCCATATCCCCAGCCGATAGCAACTCCCGGATATAAGTCGAACTGACCGGCACCCCATCCAGCAAAACCTCTGGAACCACATCCACGCCAATACCCAACGTGCCGCACTGCTCCTTCAGCCGTTCCGGATTCCCCGCACCCTGAAATCCGAAGCGGTAATCATACCCACAGACCACATGCACCGCCCCATACTCCCGCTGCAAAAACGGCAAAAACGCGTCCCAAGGCATAGACCGAAGCGCCTCATCAAAGGGCAAGGGCAAGACCAACACATCCGAACTCCCGTGAAGCCTCCGAATGAGATCAATCCGCGCATTCAAATCGTTTATCAAAGGCGTCTGATCCCCCTGCACAACACCCCTCGGATGCGTATCAAAGGTCAAAACCGCCGGCACCGCACCCAACTCTTTAGCCCGAACCCGCACCAAATCTAAAAGAACAGCGTGCCCTAGGTGCACGCCATCAAAAAAACCAAGTGCTATCACACGTCTTTGCATCGTTTCTAGTGTCTCCTCTTTGTCAGCTCCCCCGTTCTTTGTAATGAGAACAATGAGTGCTATGACCCCCGCGATCAACAGTATCCATGGCAAGGCGTAGAGTGCAACAAGAAGAAAAAAAACACCCGAATTAAGATCAACCGCTGACACCAGAAGCAGAATTGGGTTTCCGGCACCCTGCACACAAGCCCCTCCCGTCACTTTGATTATGGTGTGAAAAAACTCTTCTCAATCCGCAGCACCAGTCCCCGCTGCACCACAATTTCCCCCACCGCCAAAAACGCCCCATTCACCCCATACACTCGCACCATCCCCGGGTTCCCAGACGTCAACGCCACAGTCTGCCCACACCGAATCCCCCGCTCCTGCGCCTCATCCACCGTCAAAACCGGATAATCCGCAAACAGCGTATCCATCGGCCGCAAAAACCGCGCCCTATCCTCCGCCGCCTCAATATCCGCGAGCGTGCAAGCCTCCTCCACAGAAAACGCCCCCACCCTCGTCCGGCGCAGCGCGCTCATCACACCGCCGCAGCCCAAAACCTGCCCCATATCATGGCAAAGCGTGCGAATATAAGTCCCCTTCGAACAGGTGACCTCCAAATCAAACCCATCCTCCGCCTGCCCCAAAATTCGAAGCTGATAGATCGTCACCGGCCGCGCCTTCCGCTCGACCTCAACGCCCTTTCGAGCCAACTTATAAAGCCGCTGCCCGTCCACCTTTACCGCCGAATACATCGGCGGAATCTGCGTAATCTCGCCCAAAAACTGTGGCAAAACCGCCTCAAGCTCCGCCTGAGACACCTGCACATCCGAAGTCGTGAGCACCCGCCCGGTGCTGTCCTGCGTATCCGTCGTAATCCCCAGCCGAAGCCGCGCGATATACGTCTTTTCCTCCGCCTCCGCAAACTCCACAGCCCGCGTCGCCCGGCCGACAAAAATCGTAAGCAAGCCCGTCGCCATGGGGTCCAGCGTCCCCGCGTGCCCGATCCGCCGCTCTCTGAGAAGCCCCCGGAGCTTCGCCACCACATCATGGCTCGTCCAGTCCGGCCCCTTATCAATCAACACAATCCCCGTCATACAGCGTCTCACCTTACTGTAGAGGCGGCCATTGGCCGTCCGCAGGCGCGCATTGCGCACCCCTACAAATCTATTTCTCTAATTGCCTCTCCGCGGCTTTGACTAAAACCTCAGCCGTCGCCTCCGGCCCCATCTCCACCACACAGCCCGCCGCCATCGGATGCCCGCCGCCGCCAAACTGCTGGCAAATCGCGTTCGCGTCCACATCCATCGCCGTCCGCACGGACACTTTGCAGTCGCCTGTCTCCAGCTCCTTGACCACAATCCCAACCCGAACCCCCTCCGCCTGATTGGGGATCGTAGCGATGTCGTCCAAATCGTTCTCCGTCACACCCGTCCGCGTCATAAGCTCCTGCGTAACCAGCGCCACCGCAATCTGCCCGTCCTGATAAAACCGCAGACCCGAAAACAAAGCACCGTCCAGCGCCATGCGCCCCCGCGTCTTCGTGCGAAACAACTTCTTATTCACCCGCCGATGATCCGCCCCAGCGCGAATCAACGCACTGGCAACCTCCAGCGTATCCGCCGTCACATTGGCATACACAAAACACCCCGTATCCGTCGCCAAAGCCACATACAAGGGCAACGCCACCTCGGGACTGATGAGATCGTCGCCCAATGCAAGCAACACCGCATACACCACTTCCCCACAGGCCGCCTTGCTCACATCCACGCAAGAATACGCCGCATACCCCGTATACGACGCGTGATGGTCAATGCTCAAATCCACCCGGCTAGCATAAGGCCCGGCGTTTTTTTGAAAAATCCCCACATCCGCCGTGTCTACGGTGACGACTACCTGGGGCTCAAAATCCGCCGGGGCCAGATAGGGAGCAACATATTCCAAATACCGATCCGTCGTCTCCGGATTCTCCAAGATATAGGCCACTTTGCCAATCTTCCGCAATCCCGCGCACAGCCCAGCGGCACAGCCCAGCGTATCTCCATCCGGACGGCTATGCGTCAAAACCAGAAACCCATCCCGCTTAAGCAGCCACGCGGCTGTCTCCTTACTCGTCAGCCTCGTCGTCTCCCGCATCCAAAGCCTCCTCTGACAATTCCACAGTGCCCAAGTCTTGCAACAGCTTCGACATCCGGGCCCCATATTCCATCGACTTATCCACCTTAAAGATCAATTCCGGCGTATGCCGCAGACTAAGCGCCTGCCCCAACGCCCTTCTCAGATATCCCGAGGCCGATTTGAGGCCCTGATTCAGCCCCTTCTCATCTTCCAGCCCCAGCACACTGAGATACACCTTGCAAAACTTGAGATCCGGCGTCGTCTCCACCGCCACAATGCTCAGCATCCCCTGCTGCACACGCAGATCCTTCACTTCCCGGAGTAGCGCCGAAAGCGTCCGTTGAATATCTTCATTGATCCGTTGTAACTTATTCGTTGGCATATTGAATCCCTCGTGGGGCGGTATCCTGCCGCCCGCTCGCTCTGTTCTGCGTTCTATCGTGTAGGGGACGGCGTCCTTGACGTCCCTACATACGATTACACAACCTTAATCTGCTCCATCGTAAAGGCCTCAATGATGTCCCCGATCTTCACATCATTATACCCCTCGATCGACAGACCGCACTCATAATTCGTCGCGACTTCCTTGACATCGTCCTTAAAGCGTCTGAGCGACCCGAGATTGCCCTCATGGACCACAACCCCATCCCGCACCAACCGCACTTGGCAGCCGCGCACAATCTTGCCGCTCTGCACATAACATCCGCAAATCGTACCGACGTTCGAAGCCTTGTAAGTCTCTCGCACCTCGGCCTGACCCAGCACCACTTCCTTGAACTTCGGCGCCAGCATCCCCTTCATCGCGGCCTCAATCTCATTGATGCAGTCATAGATCACGCGATACATCCGCAGATCCACGCCGCTCCGTGCCGCACTCTCAGCCGCGGCCGCATCCGGCCGCACGTTAAAGCCCGTGATAATCGCACCCGAAGTATCCGCCAACATCACGTCACTCTCGTTGATCGCGCCGACGCCCGAGTGGATCACGCGCACCCGCACCTCTTCGTTCGCAATCTTCTCAAGAGAAGCCTTGAGCGCCTCCGCACTGCCCTGCACGTCAGCCTTGACGATGACGTTCAACGTCTTGACCTCGCCCTGCTTGATCTGCTCAAACAATGCGTCGAGGCTCACCTTCGTAGCCGGCGCAGACGCCGCCATCTTCTGCTCCGTCTTCCGCTGCGCCACAAGCTGCCGCGCCATCCGCTCATCGGCGACCGCGTTAAAGATATCCCCCGCGCTCGGCACCTCGCTCATACCCATGATCTCCACCGGTACCGAAGGCCCTGCGGTAGTGACAGTCTCACCCTTATCACTGGTCATCAAACGCACACGACCCACAGAAGTCCCGGCGATGATAATATCGCCCTGCTTCAAGGTCCCGTTCTGCACCAGACCCGTCATAACCGGCCCGCGCGCCCGATCCAGCCGCGCCTCAATCACCGTACCCCGCGCCTCCCGGTTCGGGTTCGCCCGGAGCTCCTGCACCTCGGCAGTCAACGCGACCATCTCAAGCAGCTTATCCACGTTCATACCAGTCTTCGCCGAGATGGGCACGATAATCGTCTCCCCACCCCACTCTTCGCTCACCAGCTCATATTCTGTGAGCTGCTGCATGATCTTATCCGGGTTGGCAGACGGTTTATCCATCTTATTAATCGCGACAATAATCGGAATTTCCGCCGCCTTCGCATGGCTGATCGACTCTATCGTCTGCGGCATAATCCCATCGTCCGCCGCGACCACGAGGATCGCAATATCCGTAATCTTCGCACCCCGCGCACGCATCGAAGTAAAGGCCTCATGCCCCGGCGTGTCGAGGAAAGTAATCGGCTTCCCGTTAATTTGCACCTGATAAGCGCCGATATGCTGCGTAATCCCGCCGGCCTCGCCATCCGCGACCTGCGCGTTGCGAATCCGATCCAGCAAACTCGTCTTACCGTGGTCAACGTGACCCATAACCACCACAACTGGCGCCCGCGGCACAAGATCCTCCGCCTTATCCGCCGTATCGGCAATCAGCCGCTCCTCAATGGTGATGATGACTTCACGCTCAACCTTGCAGTCCATCTCCATGGCCACCAGCGCGGCGGTGTCGTAATCAATCACGTCCGAAAGCGACGCCATAACACCCATCTTCATCAGCCGGGCCACAACCTGCGCGCCCTGCTTCTTCATCCGGCTCGCAAGCTCACCCACCGAGATTTCGTCCGGAATCAGTACGCGTGTCGGCGCCTTCTTCGCGGCCTCCATCTGGAGTTTGAGCATCTTATCGCGCTCTTCCTGCCTCCGCTTGCCGCTCGGCGGCAATTTCTTCTGATTGCGCTTGCCAAACTTTTCCTTACCCTGCTGCATCCCCTCCGCCCGGTTCGGCACAAGGGAATCAATCCGCTCGTCATACTTCTCAAGGTTCACGGTAACACCCGAAGTATCCACCACCCGCTTCTCCGGCTTCTTCGTACTCGCCGGACCAGACGCCTGCGACGCCTTCTGCGGAGCCGGAGCCGCCTGCGTCGGCGCAACCTGAACCGGAGCAGGGGCAACCGTCCCCTCCTCCTTCACCGCCGGAGCCGCTTCCACCGAAGCCGCCGGAGCCTCTGCCGGTGCCTCAACCACAACTTCCGCCTTCGGCTCTTCCTGCGGCGCCACATAGGTATCCGCAAACACCTCTTCCAGACTCTCAATCTGATTGTGCAGCGTGAGATACTCGAAAATCAGGTCAAGCTCGCGCTCCTCCAGAACCTGCATGTGGTTCTTCGGCTTCGTGGCATACTTCTCCAGAATCTCAGAAACCTCCTTCGATCCGGTTTCGAAATCCTTCGCCACCTCGTGTACGCGATATTTAATCAAACTAGCAGCCATATCATTTTCCTCCTCTTGCCTGATTGCCTCGTCCGCCGTGTTTCTTCGCTCGCCGCCGCTCCGCCCGCTCTTTCCGGGCCCGAAGCTCCTCTTCCAGCGCAGAATACCGCGCCGTATCTATCTCTACCAGCTTCTTCGAAAACGCCCAGGCAAATCCCGGGTCCAAAAAAGCAATGATCCCACATTCTCTCAGCCCAAGCGCCGCACCCAGCTCGGTCCGTGTAAACGGCGTATCCACATACAGCCCATTACACCGCTCCGGCATCCGCTCCGCGCTCTCGATTACACGTTCACTCGCGTCCTTCGCCGTACAAATCAACCGCACCCGCTTATTCGCCGTAACCGCCTCAGATACCGCCGCGTCTCCCGCCGCCAGCATCCCCGCCTTAAACGCAAGGCCGACTAGATTCAACCTCTCATCCATGACTGCCCTCCATCTGTCCCGCAAGCTGTTCCGCCAAAGCCTCCGACACAGGCCCCTTAAATGCCCGCTCCAACGCCCGGCTCTTCCGAGATCGCTTCAAACAGTCTACGCTCTTGCACACATAAGCGCCGCGCCCCGGAGCTTTCCCGACCAAATCCAAAGAGATCACACCCTCCGGCGACTTCACCACCCGACAGAGCTCTCCCTTCGGCTTCATCTCCCGACACCCTGTACACTGCCGGAGTGGCACGCGCTTCACTTGCAACTAGTCACTTCCTCTTTGTCTGTTGGTATCCATAATGGGTCGCAACGCTTCCGTCATTGCGGGCTTGACCCGCAATCTCTAATCAAAAATAACAACACACTGAAGATTCCGCGTCAAGCGCGGAATGAAGCATGTATTGATTACTTCGCCGCACTCGCCGGCCCAATATCAATCTTATACCCCGTGAGCCGCGCCGCCAACCGGGCATTCTGCCCCTCCTTGCCAATCGCAAGGCTCAACTGATCGTCCGGCACAACCACCTGGCAGCTCTTCTCGCCGTCCCCAAGGATCACCTGAATCACCTGCGCCGGCGCCAACGCCGCCGCGACATACTCCGCCGGATCTTCGCTATAGGGGATAATATCAATCTTCTCCCCGCCGAGTTCATCCACAATCGCCGCCACACGCCCGCCGCGCGGACCGACGCACGCGCCGACTGGATCCACATCCGCGTCGTTCGACCGCACCGCCATCTTCGTCCGGCTCCCCGCCTCGCGGGCGGTGCTCATGACTTCGACCAAACCATCCGCAATCTCCGGCACTTCGAGCTCAAACAACCGGCGCACAAGGCCCGGATGCGTCCGCGAAATCAACACCTGCGGCCCACGCGTACTGCGGCGCACTTCCACCACATATACCTTCACGCGATCCCCCTCCCGGAGCGCCTCGCCCTTCACCTGCTCATGCGGTGACAGCATCGCCTCGGTAGACTCCCCGCCCGACCCGATCCGCACAGACACGCTGCCGCTCCGCGGCTCAACGCGCGTGACCTGCCCCGTCAGAATCTCGTGCTCCTTCGAATTAAACTCGTCATACACCATCCCCCGCTCCGCCTCGCGGATACCCTGGATGATGACCTGCTTCGCCGCCTGCGCCGCAATACGGCCAAACTTCTTCGTCTCAATCGGCACGTCAACCTCGTCCTCGAGGGCGGCCTTCTTCTTGATCTTCTTCGCCTCGTCCAGCGTCATCTGCGTGTCCGGATCTTCGACCTCTTCCACCACAGTCTTGCGGACAAAGAGCTCAATCTTCTTCGCGTCCTCATCCACCCGGACAAAGATATTCTCCGCCGCCGTCGGATGATCCTTCTTCAGGGCCGCGAGGAGTGCCTGGTTGATCTTATCCAGCATATACCCCTTGCTGATCCCCTTCTCCCGCTCAATGTCTTCTAACGCGGAAAAAAATTCTGCATTCATGTCGTCCGTCTCCTTCACTCACTCTTACGCGATGCGCAATCTCACCATCGCAATATCGTTTTTCAAAAACTTCCGCAGCTCTGTCTCTTTGCCTTTGACCATCTCTATCGTCACATCGCCATTCTCATAAGCGATGAGCTTGCCCACATGCTCTTTCCCGCCAGACACCGCCCGATAGAGCTTTACCTCCACCAAGTGCCCGATAAACTGCGCAAAATCGCTGTCCCGCTTCAGTTGCCGCTCCGCACCCGCGGAGGACACTTCAAATGTATACTGCCCCGAAATCACGTCTAACTCGTCCAACTTCGGGTCCAGTGCCCGGCTCACCCGCTCGCAGTCTTCAATATTGATTCCATCAGCCTTATCAATATAAACCCGCAAAAACCAGTGTCCGCCTGTCTCTTTGACATACTCCACATTCCAAAGACTGCACCCGGCCTCTTCTACCACCGGCTCCGCCATCTTCGTCACAACTTCGACTACCTTGCTCATATCCATCCCTCCAAATCCGGTGAGAATCGAAAAAAAAGCTTAAAGAACGGAGTGGGGCTTCCCACTCCGTCAACACCTACATCTTACGCTCCGTATTTTACCACACTTCCCAATAGATTGCAAGCGTTTCCCTGCAACAACTTGACAGAATCATCGAAAAATTGTAAACTGTATCATATGAGACACTTCACAGACGATCAACCCACATTAGACGCTTTCTTCCTCTTGCAAAATCTCCCCCCAAGTTTGACAGACTGGGTCCTCACAGACCCCCGTTGCAAAAGCCATACCTACACCAAAGGTCAGGTCATCTTCGACCCCGACCGATTTGACCGCGCCCTCGGCCTCATCCTCTCCGGCAAAATAGAGGCCAGCCAACACATCGCAGACCGCGGCCTCACCCTCCGCCTCCTCCAAACCGGAGACGTCTTCGGCGCGGCCGTCCTCTTCATCGAGGCCGACACCTACCCCACCAAACTCACCGCCCTCATCAAAACCCGTGTCCTCTTCTTCGAGGAATCTCTGATCCGCGACCTCCTCGCAAAAGACCCCCGCGCCGCCGAAAACTACATCGCCTTCCTTACCCGGCGCGTCCAGTTCCTCAACCAACGCATCCACTCCCTCATCGCCGGCAGCGCCGAAGCCCTCCTCGGCGCCTTCCTCCTCAGCGAAACCGGTGGTGATGGAAAACTCACCCTAGACACCAGCCTTTCCGCCCTCTCCAGACGCCTAGGCATCTCAAGAGCCTCCCTCTACCGCGCCTTCGACTCTCTAGAAACGAGAGGATACATCCAAAAATCCGGGAAAACTATCACCATCCAAAACCACAACGGGCTACAGACCCTGTAACAATGTGCACCTCGACTAAAACACAACCCCCTGCCCCAATTCCCCTCCTCGGAGGGGTGGCAGGCGAAGCCTGACGGGGTGGTCCCGGAGCACAAAAACACCCCCACCCCTCCACAGAGGGGGAATTAGCGCAAGACGCCACCCCCCACACACACCGCACCCAAGAAAGGACCACCCCCATGAAAAAACTCCTAACCCTCCTCCTAGCCTTAACCCTCCTACTCACCCTCGCCGCCTGCTATTCCAGCGGCCCCATTCCAATCCCCACACCCACCCCAGCCGCCCCCACAATCCCAAACCTCCCCGACCCCCCCGCCCCCCTCACCATCCCCGTCGGCACCCTAAACGGCAACACCGGCGTAGCCGCCGCCTGGCTCATGGCGGAGGCCCAACACGGCAACACCCACGACACCTACAACTTCGAAGTCTTCACCGCCCCCGACCAAGTCGCCGCCGCCCTCCTCAGCGGCCAAGTCCAAATCGCGGCCCTGCCCACCAACGTCACCGCAACCCTCTATAACCGCTCCGAAGGCATGATTCAAATGGCCGCCATCGTCGCCTACGGCGTGCTCCACATCCTAGAAAACGGCGACGAAATCCACACAATCGAAGACCTCCGCGGCCGCACCATCCACACCACAGGCGAAGGCGCCGGCCCCGAGTTCATCCTCAACCACATCCTAACCCAAAACGGCCTAATCCCAGGCGTAGACGTCCACATTGAGTTCCACCCCAACGAAGCCCTCGCCTCCCTCATGGCCGCCGGTCAAATCGACCTCAGCATGATGCCCGAGCCTATGGTCACCAGCGTCCTCGCACAAAATGACGACGTCCGCCGCGCGCTAGACATGACCACCGAATGGGATAACATCGGAGACGGCACGCAACTCGTCATGAGCTCCGTCGTCGTCCGCACTGACTTCGCCGAGGCAAACCCCGAGGCAGTAGGCAGATTCCTCACCCTCCTAGAGCAATCTATCGCAGAAACCGTCCAAAACCCCGCCGAAGTCGCGGCGCTCATCGCCGAATTCGGCATCATTCCCAGCGCGGCAATTGCCGAACGCGCCATCCCCGGCTGCAACCTAACCTTCATCGCAGGCAGAGACATGGAACCCGCCATCACCGGCTACTTCGAAGTCCTCTACGCCGCCGACCCCGCATCCCTTGGAGGTGCCATCCCTGATGCAAACTTCTACCTCATTCTCCCATAAATTCCTCCGCATCGCCCTCGCCGCCCTCTTCTGGCTGGCGGTCTGGCAAGCCCTAGCCTGGTGGGTCGGACTGAATTTACTCCTCCCCGGCCCCCTCCTAGTCGGACAAACCCTGGTGGACCTCCTCGGTACCGCCGGCTTCCGCATGGCCGCCTTCAACAGCCTCCTAGGCATCCTCCTCGGCTTCCTCGCCGGCGTAGGCGCAGGCTCCCTCCTCGCCTGGCTCACCTGGGCCTCGCCTCTCCTAGACGCGCTTTTCTCCCCCCTCCTCCGCCTCATCCGCACCGCCCCGGTGGCCTCCTTCATCATCCTAGCCCTCCTCTGGCTCACCAGCCGGACCGTCCCCATGGTTATCGCCGGCCTCATGGTCGCCCCCATCCTCTGGTCCAGCACGAAAGCGGCGCTAGAAGAGGCCGACCAATCTCTCCTGGAAATGGCCAAAGCCTACCGTTTCTCCCGGTGGACCACCTTCCGCCTCATCTATCTCCCCCAACTTCTCCCCCACTGGACCGCCGCCGCGGCGACAGCCATGGGCCTCGCCTGGAAATCCGGCATCGCCGCCGAAGTCATCGCCCTCCCAAGAGACGCTATCGGCACCAACCTCTACCGCGCCAGACTCCTCCTCAACACCGAAGAACTCTTCGCCTGGACCGTCCTCGTCATCTGCCTCAGCTTCCTCCTAGAACAGTTCTTCATCCGCCTCATGGCCCGCCTCGGCAGGAGGTACACCATATGATTACATTCGATCACGTAACCCTAACCTACGCCGGCAAACACGTCTTAGACGATTTCACATACTCCATCCCCACCGACCGCATCACCTGCCTCCACGGCCCCTCCGGCTGCGGCAAAACAACCTTGCTCCGCCTCATCGCCAGCCTCGTCCGCCCCACCTCGGGGACGATCCATGGCCTCCCAATAAAACCCGCCCTCCTCTTCCAAGAAGACCGCCTCATCCCGCATCTATCAGCGGAAGACAATATCAAGGCCGTCCTCCCCGCAGAGAGGGCCCATGAATCCATGGACTGGCTCCGAAAAGTCGGCCTCGCAGACGACGCCCACCTCCGCCCCCGCGAACTCTCCGGCGGCATGCGCCGCCGCATTGCCCTCGCTCGCACCCTAGCCTACCGCGGCGACTTTCTCCTCCTAGACGAACCCTTCACCGGCCTAGACGCCGACCGCGTCGAACAAATGGCTGCCCTCATCCGCGAGACAGGCACCCCCGCCCTCGTCGTCACCCACTCCAAACACGAAATCGCCCTCCTCGGCGGCACCCTCCTCCCACTCTCCGGCCCCCCTCTCACCATCCTCTAAAAAACCGCTTGACTCTCGCCCTACCCGAGACTGTAGAGTAGACCTACAAGGAAGGAGGCAAGGCAAATGTTCCGCATCGGCGAATTTTCCAAACTAAGCAAAACCACCATCACCACCCTCCGCTACTACGACGAAATCGGCCTCTTAAAACCCGAAGCAACCGACCCCTTCACCAACTACCGCCTCTACACCAGCGCTCAACTCGTAGAACTCCACCGCATCCAAGCCCTCCGCCAAATCGGCCTATCCCTCGAAGACGTCCGCCAAATCCTGTCCGGACAGGATCAAAGACCCATCCTGCAACACCGCAAAACCGAACTCCTCTCCAACCTCGCCGAAGCCCAAAGCCAACTCTCCCGAATTGAATTTATCCTACAAGGAGAACCCTCCATGAACTACTCCGCAACCATCAAAGACCTGCCGTCCTGCACCGTCTACTCCAAAAAAATCAACATCCCCACCTACGACGCCTCAAGATACCACGCCTATTTCAACCTCATCCCCGAAATCGGCGCCACCATCGCCGCCAAATACCCCGACCTCAAATGCGCCACCCCCGAATACTGCTTCATCTCCTACCCAGACGGCGAATACACCGAAGAAACCGTCATCCACATCGAATTCTGCGAAGCCGTAGACAAACCCTACCCCGATTTTGACGACATCACCTTCAAACAAATCCCCGCCTGCACTGTCGTCTCCGTCATGCACAAAGGCCCCTACACCGACCTCCCCAAAGCCTACGCCTTCGCCTGCAAATGGATCGAAGAAAACGGCTACACCATCGCCGACAGCCCCAGAGAAAACTACATCGACGGCATCTGGAACCAAGAGAGCGAAGCCAACTGGCTCACCGAACTCCAAATCCCGATCACAAAAGCCTAACAAAAAAGAGCCCCCCCACCGGGTGGCTCTTTTCCTATATCTCAACCCATACCAACAAGCCCCGCTACGACAAACCCCGTTCCGATTAAAACCACCACAACTTGCCATAGCCTAATAAACGGACTGTCTATAAAAAATACTCTCTTCGGATTATTCGGGTGATACATGATTTTGACAACATCACCTTCCTCATATATCTGAAAGCTCGCAAAAGTTGTCCCCTCCAAGAGAACGCGCTCTTCATAAAAAACACCATCCACCTGATAATGTACGACGGGACACCAATACCTCCATCGCAACAGCAGTAGCCGCTCATCAATTCTCACAACACTGGCCTGCGTGACCACCCCATACATCTGAGCACGCATTCTTTGCACGAACAAATAAGTAGGCCAAGTAATCAACAAAAGCCCCAGACCAAAATCAGCAGAATCCATCTCACTCACCCCCAAAACCCAAACTCTCCCAATTCCAAAAGCATACCACACCCCCACCCAATCCACCAGACTTGACAAACCCCAAATTCCTGCTATAATAGTCCATGCTCTAGTCCTTGACCTTCTCCATTGCGAGTGGGTCTTCGCTCGCAATGGAAGCGCAGCCACCGCTAGAGCGAGCAGCGCGGGAGTGACTCAGTGGTAGAGTGTCACCTTGCCAAGGTGAAAGTCGCGAGTTCGAATCTCGTCTCCCGCTCCAAAGAAAAGTGTCGCATTCGCGGCACTTTTTCTGTTATAATCACAGTATAGGGAAACACCCTCCCGTTCGGCTTACACAATTTGCTATACCGCGCACAAAACCGAATACGCGCTGTCCTCACAGGGGCGGCCATTCGCCCCCACATACACCCCAATCATCCATCTTAACGGAGGTACACCCCATGACCCACCTAGTCATCACCATCAGCCGCCAATACGGCAGCGGAGGCCGCGAAATCGGCGCATCCGTCGCCGAGCGTCTCAGCATCTCCTGTTACGACAAAACCCTCCTCCAACTCGCCGCCGAACAGAGCGGCCTCTCCCCCGAGTTCATCGAAAAAACCGAAGAACAAGCCGCCTCCAGCTTTCTCTTCAATCTCTCCGCCGCAACCGTCACAGGCAGCGGCAATTTCTTCTACCAATACAACGTCCCCGTGAGCGACCAAGCCTTCTTCGCCCAAACTTCCGTCATCCGTGGCCTCGCGGCCTCTGAATCCTGCGTCATCGTCGGCCGCTGCGCGAACTATATCCTGGGGACCCAAGCCCGCTGCCTCAAAGTCTTCCTCCACGCCCCCCTGGAAGCCCGAATCGCGCGGATCGCACAGAGTCAAGGCCTCTCCGAAAAAGAAGCCAAAGACCACATCCACCGCGTCGACAAAGGCCGCGCCAACTACTACCGCCACTACACCGGCGGCACCTGGGGCGAAACCGAAGCCTATGACCTTTGCATCAACACCCAAACCGCCAGCCCCAAAGGCGCCACCGCCGCGATCCTCGCCATGGCGGAACTCATGTAAACTACCCCAAAAAAAGCGGGCCCTCCCCTCCGGAGCGGCCCGCTTTTTCATATTTAGAGTTTGCTCACATATCAAAAACTTCAATCCTTTCCAATTTTTAGAGTTCACTCTTCATTTTTAATCGCATTTTCTTTTATATTAACCTGCGGCTCGCTGCGCTCGTTTCGCTGAGGCGACTTACTTTTTTTTGCTATCGCACAAAAAAAGTAAGCAAAAAATGCGCCCCGAGGGCTTCGCCCCCGGGATCCCCATTTAACTTTTGCTCTTGCGCATTGCAGTCATGTGGTTCCGCCTGCCGGCGGAAATTTATGTCGCTTTAGGGCATACACGTTCTTGTGCGGTGGGTGCGATCGAATGTGCGGTACGCGTTCCTAGGCGGACTCCCATCCGCCGGGCGAGGCGGAAGACATGCGTTGTGCTTCGCTATGCACTAAAGTCAAAAGGAAGAGATTTTCAAGAGAAACCATTCGGTTTCTCTTGAATCGCCTTTTTGCTTCTTTTTGGCGAAGCACTATAGTGCATGACATATCCGCTCTTTGGTTCCGCCGAAGGCGGAGCCTTAGAGCGGGTCGTCAGGTGAAAAGAAGGCCCACCCGGCAGGGCATTCAGCCTACAGGCCTGCAAGGCCTAACAAAAACATCAATAAAGACCCAAAAACCGGAACAGGACAAAAAGTCAAAGAATAAAGTAACTACACAGTAAAAACAGGCGGTGGCAATATGATACTCTCAGCACTCGTGCTCCTCCTCATGGGCGGCGCCGTCCTAACCCTCAGACTCGGCGGCGACCTCGGCTCCTTCCCCCGCACCCTGAGCGCCGAAGAAGAAAAACACTACATCGACCTCTGGACCCTAGGCGACCTCGCCGCCCGCAACAAACTGATCGAGCACAACCTCCGCCTTGTCGCCCACATCATCAAAAAGTACTACCACAGTTCCGCCGACCAATCCGACCTCATCTCCATCGGCACCATCGGCCTCATCAAAGGCATCAGCACCTACAAACCCGACAAAGGCGTCAGGCTAGCGACCTACGCCTCCAGATGCGTCGAAAACGAAGTCCTGATGCACTTCCGCTCCCAAAAGAAAACCCAAGGCGACCTCAGTCTCTCCGAAGCCATCGACGGCGGCGACACCGGCAGCCTCAGCCTCATCGACGTCATCAGCGTCCCCGACGATATGCTCGAAAACATCAGCGCCCACGAGACATACATCCGCCTCCGCGAACTCGTCCAAGAGCGCCTCAACACCCGCGAAGCCGAGATCATCACCATGCGCTACGGCCTCGGCGGCACGCTCCCGCGCACCCAGCGCGAAGTCGCCACCGTCTGCGGCATCAGCCGCTCTTACGTCAGCCGCATCGAAAAGAGGGCCCTCAAAAAACTCGAAGACGCCCTCTCCGCCGAACTATTTGTTTAACGGATTCCAATCCCGCAAAACCGCCTTATCCGCCGCCACCCGATTGACAATCTCCATCCCCGACTGGCACCGATCAAAGGTCCCCGCCTCAATCTCAATCACAACCGCCTGCAGCAGCTTCTCATAATACGCCTCCGGCGTAATCTCCGTCGTCGTCTGATGAAAATGCCTCTGACTCTCCGCCGAAGCAATACTAGCGTACTCTTCTTTCACCTGATCAATCAACCCCTGCCGATCCATAAACCCAACCCCTTTCTAGCTATAGAATGCCCAAAATCACCAACCCCCATGCAGAAAACAAGGCAGAGGCGATCCAAACACGGATCGCCTCTGCCTTCTTGGCCTGTGGATAATGCTTGATTTGTAGAGCAAAATCTTACAGGAATATCGCAATCCCTATAAGTCACTTTCTTCCTGCAACCACATTGAATATAGTTCTGAGGCTACAGCAACTTGAAGTATTTGCCCTTCATCATATCCATTCTGCCGTGCTTGATTAAGTGCGAGAGAAACTCTAGGATGTTCTTTCAGTAAATCAGTATCTATCTCTCTATAGTGCTCACTTACAAAGCTCTCAAAACGTTTTCGCTCTTCATCATCATGGAATATTAAGAAAAGATGTATATGTATTTTAAACATTCCAAAATCATATGCTAAGCTTCCAGAGGTCAGTATTTTCAATAACTTACCTTCTAATTCCGAAAGTACATAATAATCATAGAAAAAACTAGAAAATATCATGAATCCACTTCTACGAGGATAAGGAAGATAGAGGCTTCCCCCATCAACACTCATTATGCCCGTCTCATAAATCGTAGTTCCAGCATATAGCAATTTTATCAAAGCAAACCTCATCTCCGGGCGCAAGTAGTACGCCCCTTGGGGCTCCCAACCACTTCTTAATTCATCAGCTTCTATCCTAAATTCGGGAAGTATCTTATGAAATGCAGGTTTAAGATTTCCAAAATCATGCTCCCACTGATCATACTCATCAAGCAAGATCAAATACCTATCAAAAATATTTGCATCTAATCCAAAGCGTCTTTTCCAAAGTGCTTCCACATGATGAATATCCGCACTACTATTTTTAGGAGTATTAGTATCTTGAACTCTTGTATAGATGTTATTCCCAAAGACTCCTTGATAATTTTCAGTCAGATAATATGGTGTGTGACGATCAAAGTGTATAATCAACACATCAACCTCAAAAATATCAAACTCTATTGTTTCCACGCTAACGGTAGGACGAATCCCACCCGCAAACTTTTTTTCACGCAAAAAATCAACAATATTTGCAGTGCTTTTACGATTCCGGTCAGAATTTATTCCACATATTGAAAAGTCTTGCCCCTCATCCACGCCAATAATAATATAGCCATCACGGCTCTCCAAGTTATTTGCCATGCAAATAATATCATGGAGCAAATCTGCTTTTTTGCTGTGCGTATACCATTCACGCTTAAAATCCCAATAGCCACCTTCTTGTTTAAGATGGATTAATTTTAATATAAGCTCTTTTTCAACCAATGTTATCCCACCGCCCTTTCTATAATAGCACTCGCAATCACCTTAGCCCCAACTACAACCACACCCCCCTACCCCAAAATAAACCGCCGCACCCGCCCCTCCTCCGCCCCCGGATTGAGCGCCAACACCCGCTCCGTGATCGCCTGTATGGCATCCGCCGCAGAAATCTCCTCCGCCCGACAAAACATCTCCTCACCCCAAAACTGCTCCGTCGTACAAAACACCGTAGCCGGCATCCCATGCGGCACCCCCATCTGCGACAGCCTCTGCTGCTCCCCGCATATGGTAAGATACAATTTCATCTGTAGTTCCGTCAAAGCCCGATCAAACTTCGACTTCTCCTCCCGCGAAAACCCCGCCAGCCGCTTAATCTCATCCACCGGCAAACGCCCATGCTTGGAGACAACCTCATAAATCCGCTTCGCCACCTGACTGACAGACCCCTCAAAATACGCGTCCTCAAACGAGAACCCCTCCCGCCGCGCCGCCAAAAAATAAGGATACCATTCCCGCGTAATATACCCGCCCTTGCGAAAAAACACCTTCGCATACGCAATATCCCGCCGCTCTTCCAACACCCGCATCCGCCAAGCCCACGGATCCGTATCAATATCCCCCGTATGCCACCGAATCGGACTATCCGCCGGCTCTTCATTCCAATCAAAGGGAATCAACCCAAATACCCCCTCATGATTCCCCCCAAACACAGAAAACCCCGCATCCAATAACGCGGCACAAAAATCCCCATAATTCCGAATCATCCAATCCAACCCCTTCTCGATACCATACTTCCGAGCATGACCAGTTACGCTGTCAGTTGCCCCATCCGTCATTGCGGGCTTGACCCGCAATCTCTTCTTAATTGCCGTAGATTGCGGGTCAAGCCCGCAATGACAAAACTTGCCCTCTCCCTAAATTCCCACAGCACCAGCCCCTACTCCCGCTCCCAAACCACCACCCGCACCCGATCCCCCGGCCCCTTCCCAATCTTCTCCCGAATCTCCTTCAACACCCCGATGATATAACAAATCGACCCATCCGGATTCCTCACACCCATATTCACCACGCTCCCCGCATACGGCACCCCATCAAAAGTGGCGCACACCTTCACCCGCCCCTTCCCAAACTCCGCCCGCACATCATAGGGAAAGGGCACATACGCCCCACCCTTGCCAATCTCAGACGCCATAATCACCGCGTCATATTCATACCGCTTCTCATTCATCTCTTCTCCCTCACCAATTCGGCCCCAAAAGCTCCGTCACCACAGCCCCCAAGTCAATCCCCATATACCAACCAAACTCCTCCAAAACCGCGCGATCTTCGCTATGGAAGAGGTCCAGATAAAACACCATCTCCAGCCGAACCACGTCGCCCGTCCCATAGACCTCCTGCCCCAAATACACAAACACCCGCGTAAGCCCCGCCGCCGTCTGCTCCACAACCGCCAAAGCCGCAATATCCCGACTCTCATTCGTCCGCAGCGCGCTAAACGTCAGCCACGAATCCGGCAAGAAATACTCCACCCGATCCCGCTCCACCGCCAGCAAAATCGCCTCCACCGCGTTCCGGTTGCCCAGCAAACTATAAAACATCTCAATCGCGTCCGCATCCACAAACAGATGATACGCCACACCGCTCACAAAACTCCGATCAATCACCGCCACCATATACTCACGCTCATCCCCATCCCCAAGCGCAACCATGCGCAGCAAGGAATCCTCCTCCAACGCGTGCCCAACCAGAATCAGCGTCTCCAGATCATAAGCAATCGCAATATCCAGCGGCTCCCCAGGGCTAACCCCCGGCCTCTGCACACCAAAAATCGCATCGAAATCAACGTTCATCAACAATTCCGCCAACGCATCCTCCGTCAAAGCGTTGCCCGGAACCGACACAAACGGAACCGGCTCCACCGTAAACCCAAACTCCGCCCGCATCTGGAGCGCCCCGGGTATCTCCAATTCAATCGACTGATAAAAACTATCCTCCACCCGCGCCGTCGCCATCACCACCCGCGCATGGGTCAGGTCCGCAGACGCCAACAAAGCCCCCACATCCCCGACAACGCCCCCCATCGGCGTCCCGCCCCCCGCGATCGAATGGTCCTCCTGCGGGATAAACTGCGCCAAAAGCGCCCCCATCTCAGCAGTCAGCCCCCGCACATCTTCCCCACTGACCGTCACAACAAACGCGTTCCCCTGCCGCGTCAAAAACGGCTCCACATTCATCCCGCCAAAGAAATCCGCCGGCGCAAACACCGTTTCCTCAAACGTCCCCCCGTAAGGGACAAGCAAATAGCCATACCCCTCCAGCAAATCTTCCAAATAGTCAGACAAGTCCAACCCAAACTGCGCAAAAATAGGCCGCAGCATAAAGTCCAGCAGAGACGTAAGCCCGACATACATCGCCCCATCCGCAAGCACCATGTCCAGATCAAACATCGGCGTCCCATCCGCCTGCCGATACAAATACCGCGCCTGCATCCTCTGGTCCGCATAAGAAACCGTACCTTCCACGGAAAAACGCAAGGGCATAAAATCCGCAAACTGAAAATCCGCACTCCCGAGCAAAGCCGGCTCCAACGAAAGCGTCACATTCCCGCGAAACCAATACTCCCGCAGCCCCGCCATCTCATGAAGCAAAGCCTCATACGCCTCCAAATCCGACGTCCCCCCGCACCCACCAAGCACCCCCACGAGGAGCACCAAAAGCAATAACACAATCGCAAGTCTTTTCATGCCGACCTCCTCCGCCTCTTTGCGAGCAGTATATCATGTCTCCCACTCATTTTTCAATGACTCGTTCCCCAATTCGCATTTTTATTTAGTATACTACATTATCAGAAATCCCGTTTTTCTGATATTCTTAGAGTGTACTCCAAAACAAAAACGCGGACCCAAGGCACAGCCTCAGACCCGCGTTTCCCATCGCACAAACCTACGATCCACTCACCACATCACGCCGCCGATACCCCACAAACCCCAGCACAATCAGCACAAACGCGATCCCGGTGAGTATCCCGAGCACCACAAAGTTCTGCTCCTCTAATGGCAATCGCGGAATATTCCCAAAGGGCGAAATCCGCAAAGTCCACTCCGGGAACCCAGCCAAGCTCCCCATATAAACCACAAAGAAACTCAGCCCAAGATACCCATAAGCCAGCCCACTCTTCTTCGGGAAAAATCCGATCAGCAGAGCGGCCAACCCAAGCAGCACCCAAATCGCCGGCAGATAATTGAGCGCCGCCAACAGCTGGTCCCAAAACGCCGGCGCCGGATCCATCACCATCGAAGCCGTCCCCCAAAAACTCAGAATCGTCAAAAGCTGAAACAGAATACTCCCCAAAAACGCAATCCCAAAATAAGCCCCAAACATCTGATACCGGCTCACGCTCCCGCTATACACCTGCTCCAAAAACCCGTGGCTCTCCTCCCCCCGCAGCCGAAGCATCAGCGAAACCACCGGAATCGTCGCCACCACAGACATGATAATCATCAGCAGTCCCATAAACTGCTCCGTGTAAGACAGCCCATCCATCGCCCCAGCGGCAAACATCTCCTGCAGCCACTCACTGCTCGCAATAAACGTGTCCATCTCATTCATCACCGACCCATACATCACCCCAAACAGCACAAGGACAAAACCCCAAATCAATATCGTCGTCTTCGAAAGCCGAAGCGCAAGTCCCAACGGCCCCCGCAAAAGCCGACCTCCATGCCGTCTCCCGGGCCGGGCGGCAACCATACCCTGCCCCAAATCCCGCGTCTTCGCCAGCACCAGCGCCAAAATCGCCAGCACCGCAAACGCCCCAAGCAACACCCAAATGGGCCAGAGAACATTCTCCACAAACGCCTGCGCCTGCGATGTGAGCCCCAGCGGCGAGATCAGAGACAACGCCTCCACGCTCACATCCCCCACAGCCCGGAGCATATACGCGAGCATCAAAAACAAAAGCGACATCCCAGACGCCGTACGATTATTGCTCGAAAGCTGGCAAAACACAGCCGTCACAGCCGCAAACACCAACCCCGCCGCCCCCATCGCCGCTCCAAATACCAAGGCGCCGCGGAGATCAATCCCCGCAATCCCAAACGCCGCCATCCCAAGCCCAATCAGCGCAGCCATGACAAAATTGATCTTCACCGCCACCAACAAGGTAGCCATCAGATTCGAAAGCCGCCCAACCGGCAAAGACCGCACCAACTCCAGCCTTCCCAGTTCCTCATCCTGCCGCGTATGCCGCGTGACAAGGAAAATATTCATCGCCCCCGCCGCCAGCGCCATAATCACCAGCATAAAGTTCGCATACATGGCCCCCATATGGTAATCATCCAACCCAAACGGCGGCCCCACCATCGCGATCATGGCCGGATTCTCCATCATCGCCCCCATCATGCGCAGTTCTTGCGGATCCCCAAACATGTTATAAAACAGCGGCACGCAAGCCACCGTAAACCCCACAATCCCAAGCACCCAAGCCGGAATACGAATCCGATCCCGCCTGAAAATAAATAGCACAAGCGCCCGCGTACCCGAAAACAGACGTTTCACTCTCGCTCCCTCCCCTATTCGTAGTGCCGCATAAAAAGCTGTTCCAGCGTCGGTGGCGTACATTCCAGCGTCAAAATCCCATGCTGCCCCAAATACGCAATCGTCTGCCCCAACAGCTCCGAATCCACATTAAACATCACACTACCCGAAGCCTCCGCCAAAACATCATGAATCCCCGGCAACGCAGCCAGCCCACTCAAAGGATGCTGCGTCCGCACCGTGATACTGGTCCGCGTCAAATGCCTAAGCTCCTGCATCGTCCCGCTCTCAATCACCTCACCCTGCCGGATGATGCTCACCTTATCACAAAGCCGCTCCACTTCCTGCAAAATATGGCTCGACAGCAACACGCTCTTCCCCTGATCCTTGACCTCCTGCACACACTGTTGAAACACCTGCTCCATCAGCGGATCAAGCCCCGAAGTCGGCTCATCCAAAATGTAAAGGTCCGCCTCCGAAGCAAACGCCGCCACCAAAGCCACCTTCTGCCGATTCCCCTTGGAGTAAGTCCGGCATTTCTTCGAAGGATCCAAATCAAACCGCTGAATCAACTCTTCCCGATACGATTTATTCTCCCGACACCGCAGCCGCGTAAAGAGATCAATGACCTCCCCCCCGGTGAGATTCGGCCAAAGATTCACATCCCCCGGCACATAGGCAATCCGGTTATGAATATCCACCGCGTGGTGCCACGCATCCAGCCCAAACACCGACACCTTGCCCTCCGTCGCCTGCAAAATCCCAAGGAGGACCCGGATCGTCGTGCTCTTCCCCGCCCCATTCGGCCCGATGAAGCCATACACCTCACCCGCCTTCACCTCAAGATTCACACCCCGAAGCGCCTCAAATTTCCCAAACCGTTTCGTCAAGTTTTGCACAGAGATAACAGACATTTACCCTTCCCCCTTATAAAATAATTTCTTCAAATCTTCCATGAAGAGATCACACTCTCTCCAATACCCATCCATATCCAGCTCCGAAACCCGCCCATCATACCGCTGCCGCACAATCCCAATCAAATGCTGCGTATACCCCTCAATCGCAAACCCAATCGCCGCAATCAACCGCTCTCGCGGAATATCCTCCCTGAGCGGCGAAGGATCCGCCTTTGCAAACAACTCCTGCACCACCATCCGCTCCCGGACGGACAACAGCCGCGCATACCGGCCCTCCATCCCCTCCGTCACCCGAACTTCCTCCGGATGTAGATACAGCCGCCCCAAAAAGTCCATCAAAACCGGGTCTTCCAGATATAATTCCATCTTCACCCGCATCGTATGCTGAAATGTCTCAAGTATCCCCAGTCGCTCCGGATGATGGAGCAGCCGCGCACAAACCCCCTCCATCTTCTCACTCACCTGATCGAGCAGCGCCTGATACAGCTCCAACTTCGAGCCAAAATAGTAAAACAGCATCCCCTTGCCAATCCCCGCCGCCTGCACGATCCGATTGGTCGAGGCCTTCTCATACCCAAACTCCGCAAACTCCGCCATCGCCGCGTGAAAAATCGCTCTCCGCTTCTCCTCCGGCAATGCCAAAAACGCCTCCGTCACAACACCTTCCCCCTTCCCGCAACAATCGACCACTTCGGTCTATGCGAAAACTATACCACGTTCGACCACCCCGGTCAATAGCTTTTTCAAATTTCTCAATAAGCAAAAACCCCGAAGGCAATACCTCCGAGGCTTTTTCTATTGGCAAATCATATCACACCTTGTAAGGGCGCGGTCATTTGCCGTCCGCATATTTCATATGGCACACCGTTAGGCTCCTTTTCCAAAGGAGCTGCCACAGGCATTCCTTCCGCCGTTCCAATCGGCTTGCGGCTTCGCCTTGTCCTCTTGGGGCGTCAGTTATGTCAGCGCAGCTGACTAAGGACTGCCCTTTTCCACAACCCCTACCCCGCCGTCAGCGACCGATCCCCGCCAACCAGCTGTATCGTCCCATCCCACACCCGCGTATATACGCGCACATTCTCCTCCGTCACCGGCACCTGGAATGGGTTGAGATACCTGTTCACCATCACGAGCCAAGGCTCCAACTCCAAAATCACATAATTCCCGCCAAACATCCAAACATCCACCTCAACCGGCATCGTGTGGAAGTTGATATTCTCTCTATCCATCCCCATCAATTGTTGACCAAACCAAACGAGATTGCCAAACGTCAGGTCCGTATGCACATGCTCCGAAAAAATCCGCACAAACTCCGGAATCCGCGCAATGTTGCGCACCCGCAGCACTTCATCCGCCACAGCCCCCAAAAACGCCTGCTGATTCGCCATCCGCCCAATATCCGTCGGCCCCGACCCGTCGTTATTCTGCCGAAACCGCACCAAGCCCATCGCCTGCACCCCATCGAGCGTCTGAACCCCCGGCCACAGGTCAATGTGCAAGGGCGGGCTGTCAAACGGGTCATCATAAATCATCCGCTCCGGCACATCAAACGTAACCCCGCCCAAAGCGTCTACCACCTCGATAAACCCGGGCAAGTTCACCCGCATGTAAAAGTCCGGCCGAAAGCCCACAAGCCGCTCCACCTCATCCAGAAGCCGCTCCATCGACCCACCCGTCCCGGAAAATACCCCGTTGATCTTCGGCACATTCCACCCCGGCAAGTCCACCAAGGTATCCCGCGCAATACTCGCCACGTCAATGCGCCCATTGTCCACATCCACCGTAGCCAGCATCAAAGTATTCGAAAGCCCCAACGACCCCACATTGTTCTGCCCCGCGATCAGAATCGTAATAGGCCGCCTCGTCTCCCCCGGCGGCACCGCTGGGTTGCTGGGCGTAACGTAAGGCCCCGACGACCCCGGACCATTCACCACCGGCTCCTCGGGAAGAAAGTTCCACAACGCATAAACCCCACCCACAGAAACCAGGACGAGAATCAAAAAAATCGCCAAAACCCGCCGACCCCGACCACCCCGCCTCCTCCGCACAGGAGCCGCCGGAGCCTTATAGTCGTCGTAATCGTCATATCTCTCGTCGTCCCAATAGTCTCTATCGGCTTCTTCCGCTTGCCAATCCCGACCATGTCTCTCCTCATAGTTCGCTACCGCGGCCTCATACTCCTCGAAATCGTCGTATGCCTCGTGCTCTTCATATCTCTTGTACTCTCTGCGGGCATCTTCTCGTTCCCGCCCTCGACCACGCTTTTCCCCATAATGAGCCGCGTCCCGCTTATTTCCAAATAATTTCATAAGGAGTATATCCTCCAAAATATCGTCAGAATCCGATCAAAAATCCAATACCAGTATACCACACATACCCCCACTTTGCACCCTCCTTGTATAGACGACCGCCGGCCCCACAAGGTTCCTTTCTCAAAAGAACTGCCACAGACACTCCTTCCGCCGAGCCACTCACTTCGCTTTTGGGGCGTCAATCGCGCCAGCGAAAGCGGACTGCAGATTACCCGTCTTCCAGCATTCGCCCGCACCCCATAACGCCTTCTCCAGACTTCCCCACCCAAAAAACAAACCCCCGAAGACTCGCCTCCGGGGGTTCCCTTCAACACTCGCTACTCAAGCTCATACCCAAGCCCAATATCCTCATCCTCCGGATAAAACGCCGTCAAAGACTGGTCCCCGCCAACAGCCTGGAACACCCCGTTCACACGCGCAACCACTCGTATATTCTCCAGTTCCACATCCCACGGCGTCGGATTGATGTAGGCATTAATCATCTCAAGCCACGGCTCCAAATCCACAACCCCATGGCTCCCGCCAAAGATGTAGACATTATACTCCGTCGGCGCCGTATGGAATCGAATGTTCTCCGTATCTAACCCATACATCTGATTCGCCAGCCAAACCAAAGTCCCAAGCGGGATATCCGTATCCACATTATCCGTAAAAATCCGCGCAAGCGTCGGAATCCGCGTCACATTGCGCGCCTGCAGCAATTCCCCCGCCAAAGCGCCGAGAAACGCCTGCTGGTTCGCAATCCGACCCATGTCGCCAAGTCCGGACCCGTCATTGTTCTGCCGCCAGCGCACCAACTGAATCGCCTGGTTCCCATTGAGCGTCTGATACCCCGGCCACAAGTCGATGTGCAGCGGCGGCCAATCATACGGATCGTCATACACCATCCGCCTAGGCACGTTAAAATGTACCCCGTCAATCACATCCACCAACTCTGCAAAAGCGCGCAGATTGAGTGCTATATAAAAGTCCGGCCGAAATCCGACCATCCGCTCCACTTCATCCACCAAGCGATCAATCGACCCCGTGATGGCAAACACCCCGTTGATCTTCCGATACTCCCAAGGCAAATCAACCACCGTATCCCGCGGAATACTCATCACGTCAATCGACCCGTTTTCCACATCCACGTTCGCCAGCATCAAAACATCCGTAAGCCCGATCGACCCCACATTATCCTGCCCGGCAATGAGCACCGTAAAGGGCCGCAATCTCTGCGGCTCTTCCGTCCCCAATGTACCGATCACCAGATCGTCCGGATTATGCCCCGGCGTCGGGCGAATCGTCGGGTTCCACTGCGGCAAGGTCGGCGGAACAACATAATTCGACCACAAAGCATATATCCCGCCCGCCGAGACGAGAACCAAAACCAAAAGCACCGCCAAAACCCGGCGCATTCTGCTGCCCCCGCTGCGTTTTTTCCGCACCGGATCCGCCGCGCGCGCAGACGCCACCGAAACCTCCCGCTCCTCGCTGACTGCGTGGGCGTCAAAAGTCTCGCTGGCTTCCTCCCGCTTCTTCCGACCCCACCAAGACTTCTTCTCGCAATGGGCCGCGTTTCGTTTGTTTCCAAAAAGTTTCATAAATATTCAGATTCTCCGAAAGTCGTCGTCAGATTTCGACAAAAAATCCACTGATAAGTATAGCACAATATAGGTCCAAGTGGTGAACAAAATCGAAATTTTTCCTTTTTTGACGAAATGCCAAATGCATATCCGCCCCATTTCGCCTTTCGCCTCCATCTATCTTACCACAATCCCGCCCCATTTCATAGTCCGCCTTTTCGACGGTCTTCTTCAAAATTCTGCCTAGACCTTCCAAAAAATAGGGGCATTTTTTTCGCGAAATCCCCTTTATTTTCAGAGATTCCACCTTGTTCGTTCCGTTCGGCCAAAACCCAGTATGCTAAACACAAATATTACTAAGGGAGGCTTTCAATGGACATCACAACAAAAATCAGAACCTATCTCAAAGACACAGGCAGAACCCAAACCTACCTCTGCCGGCGGGCAGGCCTCACGAGTACAGCGATGAGTCTCGCCCTCGGCGGAAAGCGTCGCCTCCAACTCGAGGAATACCGCAAAATCTGTAAAGCGCTGGAGATAGACCCCGGCTTCTTCCTCAGCGAATCCCCCTGATTTGTTCGTTCGGGAGGTAAAGTACAAAGATGACAAAGGAGCAACTGGGCCAGCTCGGCTGGTTGAGATTAGAGATTGAAGAACTGACAAACCGCATCCATCGCATCGAAAGCGCCCTGTCCGGCAGAGCATCCCGCATAGACGGCATGTCGTGGCTGGGCGCCAGAAAAAACTTCGCAGGCGACCTCGCTCCGGAACTCTGCGACTTAAAAGACCAGCTCGTAGAAATCCGAGGCGTAGCCATAGCCGAATACACAGAACTCCAAGCATTCATCGCCACCATAGACGACAGCCAAGTCCGTCTCATCTTCACCCTGCGCTACATAGACGGCCTCAGTTGGCACCAAGTCGCCTGGCGGCTCGGCGGTAACACGTCCGACAGCGTCCGCATGACGCATAACCGCTATCTGGCAAAACTCCCCAGCGAAACGGCCTGTTAATCAGTCCCATTCACCCGTAAAATGGATTGCGGCGGCACAGCGCGGGGCAGTTTCATCTTGACCCGCATCATAGGGTGAGGCGCGACGGTGAGCGCCTCACCCTCTTCGTCCCACAACTCCGTCAAAACAAACGACTCCGGCCGATCCGCCGGCGTGATAAACTCAACCGTCTCCCCCACCGAAAACCGATTCCGCTGGCTGACGGTAGCAAAACCCGTCTCATCACAGTCCTCCACCACCGCAATCACCTGCGACCCGCGCTCATACAAGGCATCCGCCGTATGCTGTCCCCCGCCGCTCTCATCATAGAAAAAACCCGTCGAATAAGCCCGATGACTCACCTTTTCCGCCTCAAGAATCCAAACCGGATCCACAGGCTCCCCCGCCATCACAGCGTCCAACGCCCGCCGATAGGCGTTCGTCACCACAGCCGCATAATAAAAACTCTTCGCCCGCCCCTCAATCTTGAGGCTATCCACCCCCGTCGCAATCAGGTCCGGCAGATGCGCGATCATATTCAAATCCCGCGCATTCATAATATGCGTCCCGCCGTCCTCGGTGATCTGCATATACTCCCCCGGCCGCGTCTCCTCCACCAGATGATACTTCCACCGGCAAGGCTGTGAACAGTTCCCCTGGTTCGCGTCCCGCCCCGCCATATACTGGCTCAGCAGACACCGCCCCGAAAACGAAACACACATCGCCCCGTGGACGAAGACCTCAACGTCAAGTCCCCGAGGCGCTTTCGCCTTGAGCTCCGCAATTTCCGCGAGGTTCATCTCCCGCGCCAAAATCACGCGAGAAGCCCCCAACTCATGCCAAGCCCGGGCCGACTCCACATTGAGTATCCCCGCCTGCGTGCTGATATGCCGCTCCAACTTCGGCGCATACCGCCCCGCCATCTGGAACACCCCGAGATCCGCCACAATTAGCGCGTCCACCCCAATCTCCTGCGCAAACGCCATAAACTCCGGCAACTCCAAAAGATCCGTATTCCGCGGCACAATGTTGCAAGTCAAATAAACCCGCACCCCGCGCTCCTTACAAAGCGCCACCGCCGCGCGCAAGTCCGCCTCATCAAAATTCCCGGCCCGCGCCCGCATCCCGAACTGCTGTCCCCCGAGATACACCGCGTCCGCCCCATAGCGTACGGCAAACTGCAGCCGCTCCATATCCCCCGCCGGGGCCAATAATTCCACACGCTTATTCATCAACCAAAGACCCCATAATGCGCAAAGTTCGGCGTATTCAAAAACGCGTTGTGCTCCGCATACGTGTTCGTAAAGTGGTGCCTATCCCCATCAATGTGCAGCGCATAGAAGAGGAAGCTCGTATTCTCCGGCTGCAACGCCGCCCGAATCGCCGCCATCCCCGGGTTCGCAATCGGCCCATACGGCAGCCCAATAATCGCGTACGTGTTGTAAGGGCTGCTCCAGTGATACTCAATCACCGCCGTCGTCAAAAACTCCATCGGCTCCGGCAGCAAATACTGAATCGTCGCGTCAATCCCAAGATGCATCCCCTGATTCAGCCGGTTCCAAATAACAGACGAAATCCGCGGCATTTCCGCAATACTCGCCGTCTCCCGCTCAATCATCGAAGCGATGTTCACAATCTCATGCAGCGTAAACGGACTCTCCTCAATGAGCGTATAAATCTCCTGTTGCCGCATCCGCTCGTCAAAGTTGCTGAGCATCCGCCGAATCACCGACTCCGGATTCTGCCCCAAAAAGAAGATATACGTGTCTGGGAACAAATACCCCTCCAACCGATTCATCGCGTTCAGCGGCACACCCGCCAAAAACTCAAATTCATCAAAGGCCACCGTCTCCGCGACATTGGTAAGCGACGCGACCGAAGCCACCCCATTCGCCTCCAATATCTCAAAGGTCTGGCGCATCGTCCGCCCTTCGGAGATCAAAACGCGCACCTCTATCATCTCGCCCGTCCGCTGGTTCATGCTGTTCATAATCGCCCGAAAATCCGCCGGCGACACCTGATACACCCCCGGCTGAATCCGATCCATCCCGCCAAACATATCGGCATACATCGTAAACAACCAGCGGTTGTTGATCGCCCCCGCGGAATAAAGCTCCTCCGCCACGTCTCTCAAGGTGAAATTCTCCGGAATCGTAACCTCCACCCGCGCCTCGTCCCTGGTCAAGCCCAACACATCGTCCGCCACCATCCAGCCCACAAACGCGAGGATGGTCGATATCCCAAGCACAAAAGCGGCATACATCAATCCACCCATCAACCCCGTGCGCCGGCGCCGCTTCATCTGCACCGCCCCATAAGGCCTATCGTCATAGTCGTCTTCCTCGTCATCCTCATATTCCTCCGGATCGAAGTCTCTCACGTCAAACGCCGGGGCAGACACCTCCGCCGCCTCGTCCAACGGACGCGCATCGCTCACCGACGCCTTCGCCGGATAATCACTCTCCGGCCCAAAAAACGCCTCATCGAGCGGAAAGAGGTCCCCCATCTCCCCATTTTCCAGCGGAGTACCCTTCAGACCATGCGGATCATCCAAGGCCTTCTCAGGCCCCGGCGAAGCATTCACCTCAAACGGATTTTCCCAACTTGGCTTCTCAGACATAAACTCAGCTCCTTAACTTCCTAATTCCAACAGGTCACAGAATGTACTCCCGCAATTACTCGTAAAACACGATGTGTACATCGCACTCGGTTGCATCCGCCCAAAGGTTCCTTTGAAAAAGGAGGCTTTCACAGAACCGGTACCTTGCGCCCGCTCTCTCTTCAACAAATGAAAACCCATACCCGCGCCGTCACACATGATTCCCGCCCCGCATACGATACCACAGATGGCAAAACCCATCTCACGAAAGACACGGCCCCTGTCCGGAATGTTCCGGCTGCGCAGACAGGGCAAGGACAAAAACATAAACCTACAAAACTAAGTCGATGCGCAGCGACGGAATATGGAGTACATTATTATGTTCAACGGAAACGGTTTTGGCGGCGGTTGTTGCTGGTTCATCATTATCATCATCCTCATCCTGTGTTGCTGCTGCGGCAACAACGGCTTCGACGGCGGCGGATGCGGTTGCGGCTGTGGCGGCGGCAGAGGCGGTTGCTGCTGCTAGTACAGATCCCCAAAATTGCGGGGCCCCCACGGGCCTCGCAATTTTTTATGCCCTTCCCTGCAGCAAACACTATTTGGTAATGCAGTAACGATCCTCAGCCCATTTGGCGGGGTTTTCGTCAATATATTGCCAAATACATTGATATTCAGCCTCGGTACAAATGATGCGGTCATGAAACCGGAACTGCCAAATTTTCCGTCCCCGAACGCCATCCTGCTCATTGGCCCTTTTTGTTGTAATCGACTTTAACGCCCCAACCACATCCCCAACCGTAGGGCAAGGGCTCTGCCCTTGCCGCCCTGCATCGCCTTGTCGCTCTCCCAGTGGATCAATCCGATTCACCTTCAACAACAAATGCACATGATTCGGCATAATAACGTATTTAACAATCTCTACTTGCGGAAATCGTATTGCCAGCTGCGCAATTTCACGATTGATGCTCTCGCCGATATTTGATAAGCGGCAAGAGCAAAGTCCTTGCCCTACGTCACCAAATAAATACTCATGTTGATAGGAACATATCGTTATAAAATAACTGCCTTCCCACGAATAATCATATTCCTGCAGCCTGATCTATTTCCGTACCGGCAATCCTTCGGCACATGACCACCGCACCTATTATAAATTCGCCGCCCCACACTATCCTTCCCCAACCAAAACCCCCGCACCCCTCAGTATCCCCAAAATCTCCAAATGAATCTCCCGCTCCCCCCGCATCTTCCCATCTTCCATGCAAGAAACCGGACGCCACCCATAAAATCCCGCCGCGTCCTTCGCAGAATCGCAACAGTTCCTGAGATACTCCGCCCCAGTCTCGTGGATATCAGCCGTAGTCCCCGTCTCAGCTTCCCGCGCCCGCATATTCCCGAGCGCGACCTCCGCCGAAACATCCATGTATAAGACGATGTCCGGCCGGGGAAGTTCCATATGCCCATACTCAAACTCATCCAACCACTGGAAAAACGCCCGCCGCGCATCCCCTGAGCGCTTCGCCCCCTGATGCACCGCGTTCGAAGTCGTATACCGATCCGCCAAAATCAAAGCCCCAGCGCGATAGTCCCCGCCCCAAACCTTCTGAAACGAAGCATACCGATCCACCGCGTAAAACGTCGATGCCGCGTAAGGATTCACATCTCCCGGATCCGTCCCAAACTCCCCCTGCAAATACATCGTGAGCAAAGCCGAGCTCGGCTTATCATACTGCGGAAACCGCACCCGCGTATACCCCTGCCGGTGCCGATCCATATATTCACAAAGCAGACGGAACTGCGTACTCTTCCCGCTCCCGTCAATTCCCTCCAACACAATCAGCGCCATAGTCCTACTTCCCCCTCAATCTCTGCCCAACCACCGCCAGCAAAAACAGCGGCAAACGAAGCATCCGCCGCGCCCGGCGCGGCTCTTTGCATAAACGATACAACCATTCAAGTCCCAGCCTCCGCCATCGCTCCGGCGCCCGCTGAACCTCCCCGGCAAACACATCCAAAGCCCCGCCGAGCCCAATCATCAGCCCCACCGGGAGCCGTCCCGCATAGGCCGCCATCCAAAGCTCCTGCTTCGGCGCCCCAAGACAGACCAACAACAAATCCGGCTCCGCCTCCAAAATCGCGGCTCGGACAAGCCCCTCGTCCCCATATCCATCCATCGCGCCCACAATCCGCAAACTGGGATAATTCTTTTCCAAAACCAATCCCGCCCGCTCCGCAACCCCGGGCTTCGCGCCATAGAGAAAGATCGAGTACCCATCACGGCCCTTTCCGGTCGTTTCAAGGTTCATTCCGGTCCCATTGCGGCCTCTTTCGGCCTCTCCCGGACCTATTGCGGCCCCGTTTAAGCCCGTTCCGGTATCGTTTAGGTCCGTTTCAGTGCCATTCAGGGACAGTTTACGCATCAAACAGGTCGCAAAATCAATGCCCGGCAGTCTCGTTTTCAGCGGTCTGCCAAGCATTTTCGCCCCCAGAGTGATCCCCACCCCATCCGCCAAGACCAATTCCGCACCGCACACACTTTCCAAAAGCGAAGAATTCGACCGGCAAAGCCAAACAATCTCCGGGTTCGGCGTCACCACGTAAGCGCCCGTGCGGCCCGCGATCATCTCCATCGCCCGCCCCACAGCCTCATCCATGGTCACATCATCAAATCCGACCCCCAGAACATCCGTTCGCACCTCATCGCCTCCACCCTAGTTTGCACATACAAAAATAATTTTACCACACTTTCCCAACAGTGTCCACGAAATCCAAATTTTTGAGTAAATTCATTATTTCAAAACATCGTCCATTATACATTTTATATGTACACTCACCTTTATATATCACTAACATCTCTTGACAAACCAGCCCCACCCGTGTACTGTTGTTGACATGATATTTATGTAAGGGCACACCATGCGCGCCCACAACACATACGAAAGAAGGTCACCCCAATGATTAACCTCACCCTAAAAGACGGCCGCATCATCACCGTAGCCCCCGGCAGCACCTGTTTGGACGCCGCAAAAAGCATCTCCGAAGGCCTCGCCCGAGCCGCCCTCGCCGCCGAAATCGATGGAAAAGTTGTCGATCTCAACACACCCCTCACCCAAAACGCAACTTTAAGCATCCTCACCTTCCAAGACGAAGGCGGACGCCTCGCCTACCGCCACACCGGCTCCCACGTCCTCGCCCAAGCCGTCCTCCGTCTCTTCCCAGACACCAAACTCGCCATCGGCCCCGCGATTAAAGACGGATTCTATTACGATTTCGACAGCGAAATCACCTTTACCCCAGAAATCCTAGAGAAAATCGAAGCGGAAATGCGCAAAATCGTCGCAGAAAAGCTCAATATCGAACACTTCACGCTCCCCAAACCCGAAGCCCTCGCCCTCATGGCCAACGACCCTTACAAAGTCGAGCTGATCGAAGACCTCCCCGAGGGCGAAATCATCAGCTTCTACCGCCAAGGCGAGTTCACCGACCTCTGCGCCGGCCCACACCTTGCAAACACAGGCGACCTCAAAGCCAACGCCCTCGCCCTTCTCAACTGCACCGGCGCCTACTGGCGCGGCGATTCCAGCAACAAAATGCTCCAACGCATCTACGGCACCTGCTTCCCCAAACAAGCCGAATTGACCGAACATCTGGAACGCATCGAAGAAGCCAAAAAGCGCGACCACCGCAAAATAGGCCGCGAACTCGGCCTCTTCCTCATCGCCGACGAAGGCCCCGGCTTCCCCTTCTTCCTCCCCCACGGCATGATCGTCAAAAACGAGCTCATCAACTACTGGCGCGAAGTCCACCGCCGCGCCGGATACGAGGAAATCGGCAGCCCCGTCATGCTCTCGCGCACCCTCTGGGAACGCTCCGGCCACTGGGGCCACTACTCCAAGAACATGTACGCCACCCAGATCGACGAGATGGATTTCGCCATCAAACCCATGAACTGCCCCGGCGGTATCCTCGTCTACGAGTCCGAGCCGAGATCCTACCGCGACCTCCCTTTCCGCATCGGCGAACTCGGCCTCGTCCACCGGCATGAACTCTCCGGCGCGCTCCACGGCCTCATGCGCGTCCGCTGTTTCACCCAAGATGACGCCCATATCTTCATGACGCAGGAGCAAATCACCGATGAAATCAAAGGCGTCGTAAGCCTGATTGACGAGGTTTACACCCTTTTCGGCTTCAAATACCACATCGAACTCTCCACCATGCCCGAAGACCACCTCGGCGAAGTCGAGACTTGGGACAAGGCCATCGCCGCCCTCAAAGCCGCGCTGGACGAGCTCGGCAAAGACTACCGCATCAACGAGGGCGACGGCGCCTTCTACGGCCCCAAAATCGACTTCCACCTGGAAGACTGCCTCGGCCGCACATGGCAATGCGGCACCATCCAGCTCGACTTCCAACTCCCCGAACGCTTCGAGATCGAATACGTCGGCGCGGACGGCGAGAAGCACCGCCCGGTCATGATCCACCGCGTCGTGTTCGGTTCTATCGAACGCTTCATCGGCATCTTGATCGAACATTTCGCCGGCGCCTTCCCGACTTGGCTCGCCCCCGTGCAAGTCCGCGTCATGCCCATCACAGACCGTGCCCGCGAGGCCACAGAGGCCATCGCGGCCCAATTGGAGGCGGCAGGTATCCGCACGGAAACGGACCTCCGCAACGAAAAAATCGGCTACAAAATCCGCGAAGCGCAGGTCCAAAAAATCCCCTACATGCTCGTCCTCGGCGACCGCGAAGTCGAAACCGGCGAAGTCTCCGTCCGCACCCGCACCGGCGGCGACCAAGGCGCCATGCCCGTCGCCCAGTTCCTCGCCCAGATCAAGGAAGAGATTCGGACGAAGGCATAAGCCCTCGTCATTGCGGGCCCTCCCTCCGTCATTGCGGACTTAACCCGCAATCTCACGCCATTTTATAAAAGATTGCGGATCAAGCCCGCAATGACGGCTGAAAACCACAACCGCACACAAAAAGAGAAGAGACAGCCCCGAAATGGGCTGCCTCTTCTTAAATTATGCTTTAATTTCATTTAATCACGCATGGCTTCTAGCTCTATTTGCCTCACTAACTCATGCGGCGGTATGTTGAAAGCGTTTGCAATGCGCCATATCGTTTCAAAATTAGGCTGCTTACTTCCGCTCTCTATCATAGCTAGATGACTTCTGGCAATACCCGCAAATCCGCTAAATACTTCTTGTGACAGTTTGCGTTCTATCCTGAGTCGTTGTATCACCCTGCCAGCGGCAAGGCTATCAAATTCTATCATCACAGACACTTCCTTTCGCCAATTCTAAACAGCAAAGGAAAGATAACGGTCTGCGATAGTAGACAATTGTGAAAATTTATGCTATAGTGCAAGAGCATAGTACATCATAGAATTACACAGAGAGGTGATCTTATGGAGCTATACAAAGAAATACTTGCCACAGTGCTTTCTCAAGAAGAAATGCACATCACATTCCCAACTCTTCAACTCAACGCAAACTAGATCATAGAGACGCAGTGCTATCTAGCCTTACAAACAATACAGGCCATCATTCGAAATGATGACCTGTCCGATTTTGAGTGCATCGAAGAAATTGTGCGCCTGTTCGAACAACTCGGCAGCGACGGCGGCAATCGCCACGACTTTTGATAATCCGCCAATGATATTACCGATCGTAGGGCAAGGGCTCTGCCCTTGCCGTTCTTCTATTTAACGGGCGGCAAGGGCAGAACCCTTGCCCTACGGCGCATTACCATCACGTAGTATATAACCTAGCCCTTACTCCCGATACAAACTCGCCGCCAACAACGCCTTCGTATACCCATGCCGCGGCTCCCGAAACACCTGCTCCACCGCCCCCTGCTCCACAATTCGCCCAGACTTCATCACCAAAACCCGCTGACAAAGCCGTCGCACCACACCCAAATCATGCGAAATAAACAAAATCCCCGTCCCCAAATCCCGATTGATCTTCTCCAGCAGCGCCAAAATCTGCGCCTGCGTCGTCACGTCAAGCGCGGTAGTCGGCTCATCGCAAATCAGCAGCTCCGGCCCGAGCAAAATCGCCCCCGCAATGAGGGCCCGCTGCCGCATCCCACCCGACAGCTCGTGCGGATACTGCCCATACACCCGTTCCGGATCCGCGAGCTCCACCGCCGCCAGCGCGTCCAAAGCCGCCTCCCGACGCTCCCGTGCCGTCTGCCGCGTGTGGATTTTCAGCACTTCCTCCACCTGCCGCCCCACTTTTATCAGCGGATTCATAGCCGACAACGGCTCCTGAAACACCATCGCAATCCGCTTCCCCAAAATCTGCCGCATCTCTTTAGGGCCGGCAGACAGAAGGTCTTTCCCGCAGAAGAGGCTTTGGCCGGAAACCTTCGCCCGCTGACGATCTAACAGCCCGCAGATCGCGTGGGCCGTCACCGTCTTCCCCGAGCCGGATTCCCCCACAATCCCCAAAATCTCCCCCGGCGCCATGGAAAAGCTGATGTCCGAAACCGCCTCCATTGTCTCCTGCCGATGGGAAAACTCTATCGTCAAATGTTCTACTGAAAGCATACTATCCTCGCCTCCCCGCCTGTAATCCGTCCGCCAGCATGGAAAAGGCGAACACCAAAAGCACGATCGTCACCCCCGTCGAAACCGCAATCCAAGGCGCCGTAAACAAATGCGCCTGGCTATCCGTCAACATCCGTCCGAGGCTCACTTGCGGCTGCTGGACACCGAGCCCAAGAAAACTCATACTCGCCTCCGCCAGCACTGCGTTGTTGAAGCCGATCGCCACCGTCGAAAGAAACACCGGCATAGCGTTCGGCAAAATATGCACCAGCATCATTCTCCCATTCGAAGCCCCGCTCACACGCGCGCGCTTCACATAGTCCAGACTCTTCAGCCGCCGAAACTCTCCCCGCGCCACGCGGGCGAAGCTGGGAATAAACAAAACTCCCAAGATAAGCACCAGATTCCCCATCCCCGACCCGGTGATGCTCACCACCACAAGCGCGAGGAGAATCGAAGGAAAGGCCGTCAATCCGTCTGAGATACGCATAACAATCTCATCCAGCCACCCGCCGTAATACCCCGTCACAGCCCCCACAAGAAGCCCGCCGACCGCCCCGATGAGCACGGTGCCAAGGGCCACCAGAAGCGTTGTCCCCGCCCCGTCCAGCACGCGGGCAAAGACGTCCCGTCCCAGATGATCCGTCCCGAGCGGATGCACCGCCGAAGGCCCCAAAAGCCGACCCGGATTGAGCTCCGTCGGCCCAAAATGCCACAAAAGTTGCCCGATGACCACGATGAGCAAGAGCATCGTCGTCAAGCTCGCCCCCACGAGGAGGGTCACATTGCGCCGCCTCATAGCGTGATCCTCCGATCCACCAGCCGACATAGCACATCCGCCAGCGCGTGGAGCGTCATCACCAAAGCCGCGATCACCAGCACCAAGGCCTGCACCACAGGATAATCCCGCGTCCCAATCGCGCTGATGAGGATCCTCCCTGCGCCGGGAATCGAAAACACCTGTTCGACTACGATGCTGTCTGTAATCATCATGATAAGCGTCAAAGCCGAAAACGTAATCACAGGCGCGGCGATATTCGGCAGCACATGCCGATACAGCACCCCCCGCGGCGCACACCCCCGGCTAACCGCTGTCCGCACATAGTCTTTCCCCATCTCCTCCCGCACAGACGACCGAATGAGGCGCACCATCATCGCGCTCTTCGGCAAAGCAATCGCCAAGGCCGGGAAGAGCATGTAAAACAAATACCCCCCCACGCTTTCCCGGAAGGACACAAAGGCAGACGGCGTAAACACACGAAACACCGCACCAAACACAAAGGTAAGCATCAACCCCAAAAACAACGGCGGCACCGCCATCATCATCTGATTGATAATCGTCACCATCCAATGTACAATGCCTCTCTGCCGCCCGGCTGTCAACAGCCCCACAGGCAGGGCAATCCCCAACATCATCACAAAACTAAGCCCCATCAAACTCCCCGTAACGATCAATCGATCTCCAAGCAGCTCCCGCACCGAATGCCCATGCGCAAAAGACCGCCCCATATCACCGAATATCATATCACCCAGCCACTCAACATAACGAACAAAAACAGGCCGATCCAGCCCCATCTCCTGCCGCAGCGCTAGAATCGCTTCCGGCGTGGCATTCACCCCAAGCAACGTCACCGCCGGATCTCCAGGAATGATAGCAAACGCAAGAAAGGCGAGGAGGGAAATGAGGAATAGCGTGACGAGTAGGGTAATTAGTTTTCGTAGTATATATCGCATATCCTCACCCACCCTTCCGTTGTAAATAATGCTTATCTTGATTTCAATGTGCCAATTATATTGTCGATCGTAGGGCAAGGGCTCTGCCCTTGCCGTTCTTCTATTTGATGGGCGGCAAGGGCAGAGCCCTTGCTCTACATTTCATTCTTTTGACGCAGTACAATACCACCACGCCTATTATTGCCACGCACCTTATAGGGGCAGCCTTCGGCCGCCCGCAGGCGATTGATAATCGCCCCTACTAGGCCTTGATTAAAACTGTCCGAATTTTTTGATTGCCTCAATATACTGCGCTACACAGAAAAAATTTTCTATATCCTTCTCATCTAAACCTTGGAAAACACACAGTTCATCCCATAGCAAGCTCGTTCCTTCAACCTGATAATAACCAGATACAAGCTCTACTCCAACAAAAATATCCCCATCACCAAGGAACTCATCAGGCTCGGCATACAACTTTCTACCCTCGGCCCTATTCTCGACAATAAACGTAACCGCCAACGGCACTATCCCCTCCGGAATTCTCTCCGCAAGATGTTCATTCATCACCACATTATCAATGACCACTTGAGTAGCAGCCGCATCATGCAATTCTCTCAGCGGATATTTCTCAGTGAGATATTTCACAATATCCGCCCCCGATTTTCGATTAGGCCGCAACTTATCTTTATGTGCTCGCCAAACCATTTCCCACTCCGCAATCATTTCCGGCGTCGGCTCTTGCCTCAACATCATAATCAGCCCCACAAAATAGAATGACCCAACTACCACAATTCTCACACCACAAGCCCACCCCTCGCCTCCCCCGTCCTTTTCGGCTCCGCCGAAAAGCTTTTTCGCCGACGAGTGCGCGCCAGTGTGCGACAGAGGCGAAAAAATCAAATCCCGTCTCATTCGGGGCTCCGCCTCGAATGAGACACCACACCCCGCCGCAGCGCCCGGCCCGCAGGCCGGTTCCAATCAAATCGAATGCTTGCATTCGATTTGGGGCGTTAGCCCTCCACAAAATGCACCGTCGCCAAATCCATCACATACAGCGGATAAAACTGAAACCCCCGAAGCTGCCCGTTGATCGCCACAAAATTCACGCGATCTTGCAAATACACACTCGCCGCCTCCCGGGCCAAAATCTCCTGTAGCTCCCGATACAGCCGCACCTGCTCCGCCCGATCCGTCGCCGCCTGCGCCGCGGCGAACACCGCGTCATACTCCGCCGAGTTGAAGTTTATCATATTCCGCCCGTTGTCCGACACCCACCGCTCCAGCATCGACCGCGCCGTCAAATCCCGCGCCGCGATGCCGATCACCGTCGCCTCAAACCGCCGCCCGCTGTTGACCTCCGCGAGCCACGTCGCCCATTCCACCAGATCAATCGAGGCGTTTACCCCGACCGCGCGGAGCTGCTCGACGATAATCTCCGCCGTAATGACATGCGGTACGTAATTGCTGGGCACGGTGATAACGAGGTCGAATCCATTCGGCAATCCGGCTTCCGTGAGCAAGGCTCTGGCTCGATCCGGGTCATGGGGGTAATATCCCACCAAGCCTTCATGAAACACCCACGCCAGCCCCGGATGCACGCCGCTGCCGATCGGATAGCCCATCCCGTCCGCCAAAATATCCATAATCTGCTGGATGTTCACGGCGTAGCTCAATGCCTGCCGCACCCGCACATCGTCCAACGGCGGCACCGCGTTGTTCAAATACAAAGCCTGTACGATATTGAGCGGCCCCATCACGTAGTAGAAGTCCGCCGGCAAATTCCGCGCCACGTCTATCGTCAGTAGCCCCGCAAGATCGACGGCCCCGGCGTGGAGCGCCATCGCCAAAGCCTCACCAGACCCGAAAATCCGGAAGGTCACCCGGTCTAGGTAGGCGGGCGTGCCCCAATACTCCTCGAACCGCTCAAGCACAAGGCTCTCCTGCGGCGCGTGGGAGACGAAGCGAAACGGCCCTGTGCCGACAGGGCTGTGTGCGTGGTCGTCATGACCCGCAGGTATGATCGCAATAGTGAGAAAGGCCAAAAATTCATGATCTGGCGCTTCGATTTCGATCTGGACAGTCCGCTCATCCAAGGCTTCCACCCGTGTGACAACAGAAAACGCCGACACGAAAGTGGTAACACTTGTCGCGTCGGCGCTGCGATTGATGGAATAGACGATGTCCGCCACCGTCACCGGGTCTCCGTTGTGGAACCGTATGCCCTCCCGCAATGTGAAGGTATAGACGGCGCCGTCAATCGTGAAATCCTCGGCAACAGCCGGAATCAGTTCCCCGTCCGGCGTGGGACGCACGAGCCCCTCGAAGACGTTGAACAGCACTTCCCTCTGTCCCGCAGTTCCTGCCGCAACCATTTGGTGTGGGTCAAGACTACTTCCTAGATCCTGTGCAATTCCAACGACGATCTCCCCGCCATGAATCAGTGTTCCCGGCGGCCCGGCGTTGGATGGTGCAGGTGGGGCAGGATTGTTACTTCCGAGCCCTCCCCTATCGCCTGAGCAACCGCCCAGTACAACGGTGAGAGCAAATAGAGCGAGCACGAAAAGAGAATATCTTTTCATAAAAATCAACTCCTAAAGACAAATCTGCCTCTCCCACTATTCAATTGTCGAGAGAATTGTACCCGATTTCAGCCAGAAAATCAAGTGTTTTTCAAGGACCAGATGAGGCGGAAAGACAAGTCCTCAGATTTATCCTAAAAAGGTGATTGACAAGTTTTTCAGATTCAAGTATAATAAATAAGCTTTCCGGGAGCATAGCTCAGTTGGTTAGAGCACCTGCCTTACAAGCAGGGGGTCATAGGTTCAAGTCCTATTGCTCCCACCAAAGCACGTGGCCCAGTAGTTCAGTTGGTTAGAACGCCAGCCTGTCACGCTGGAGGTCGACGGTTCGAGCCCGTTCTGGGTCGCCAAACGCGAGGTATCCCTTTTCTGTATCACGCATATGCTGTCTAGGCAGTGATACCTCGCACAATATGCCTTCGTAGCTCAGTTGGTAGAGCAGTGGACTGAAAATCCACGTGTCGTTGGTTCGATTCCGACCGAAGGCACCACGCGGCTTACGCGAGTAGGCCGCACAATCCGCGGGAATGACTCAGTGGTAGAGTGTCACCTTGCCAAGGTGAAAGTCGCGAGTTCGAATCTCGTTTCCCGCTCCATTCCCCAAGCGGCTCGCCGCTTGGGGAATATCTTCCAAAAGCCCTTCTTGTCCTTCAGTCCTTGACCTTGACCATCCCAAATTCGGGTGGGTCTTCGCCCGAATTTGAAGCACAGTGATGCGGTGACGTAGTGCAGTTTTCGGCAAAAGGCGCAGCCTGCCGCCGGAAACGAAACGCAGTCTCCGCTAGAGCGAGCACGGCGACATAGCCAAGTGGTAAGGCAGAGCTCTGCAAAAGCTCGATTCCCCAGTTCAAATCTGGGTGTCGCCTCCAAAAGAAAGCCCCTGCAACTGTAATGGTTGCAGGGGGTTTTTTTGTTTTGTGTAAAAAGCCTCCTTTTTCAAAGGAGGTGGCAGGCAAAGCCTGACGGAGGATTTGTTCGATGCGGGCGAGAGAGAGCAATCCTCAGTCAGCTTCGCTGACATAACTGACGCCCCAAGAGCGAAGCGATTGGTTCGGCGGAAGGAATACCTGTGGTAGCTCCTTTGGAAAAGGAGCCTTTTACCATCCGCCAATAAAAAACGGGCGGCAGATTGCCGCCCCTACACAGATTCTATTGATCCTCAACATATTCCAATATATCGGACGCCTTGCACTCCAAAATAAAACACAAAGTATCCAGCGTCTTTGTACTAATCGCTTGACCATGCTTCATCCGATGCAAGGTGCTGGCAGAAACTCCATGCTTAAAGATAAGCTGATATTCAGTTATGCCCTTGCTCAACAGCGTCTTATAAAAAGGCGCATAGCTTATCATGAGTTTCACCTCAATTATAAGCCTAACATGCTCTTTTCATTGACTATACTTCTTTTTTAGAGTATATTGGATTAAAAAACTACTTATGAATGGAGGATTTCCAATGGACCGCGAAATCAAATGGCTCCTCCTATCCCAAGCGTGGCGCCTCTATACCCTAGGTTTTGTCGTCGAGTGAGAGCGTGAAAAAGTAGAAGCCCTCATCCAACAGGGTTTCGCTTTTATCTCCCCAGAAGTGCTCCGGGCTCATGATGAATTCGGTCGCGTCGCGGTCGAGTGGCAAATGCTCGAAGACGAGCATGTAGCTCTCCTAGCCAAATATAAGAAATAAGGGCCGATGCAGAGAGCTGCGTCGGCCCTTATTTTCACTTCGACCACATTTAGAGTTTACTCACTATTTAAAAATCCGAAACTTTCTCTTTAATTCGAGCACACTCTACTTGTTTATCCACCCCAGACTCCGTCCCACAGCCCGATCCCACCCCTGCTTCAACGCCGTCCGCTTCGCCGCATCCATCAAGGGCTCAAACGTCACATCACACTGCCAAAGCCTGCGAATCTCGTCCAAATCCGACCACATCCCCACCGCCAACCCCGCCAAATACGCCGCGCCGAGAGCCGTCGTTTCGCTCACCACCGGACGGCACACCGGTTTATCCGAGATATCCGCCTGCAACTGCATCAGCAGCCGATTCTGAGACGCCCCACCGTCCGCCTTGAGCACGGTGATGAGCTTGCCTGTGTCCTTTTCCATCGCCCGAATCAAATCATCACTCTGAAACGCGATCGACTCCAACGCCGCGCGAATAATATGTTCCTGCTTCGTCCCCCGCGTGAGGCCAACTAGACAGCCGCGGGCGTACATGTCCCAATACGGCGCCCCCAGTCCCGTAAAAGCGGGCACCAGATACACCCCACCGCTGTCCGGCACCTTGCTCGCGTGATACTCCGAATCACAACTCTCCGAAAACAGCCGCAGCCCATCTCGCATCCACTGAATCACCGCCCCCGCAACGAACACGCTGCCCTCCAAAGCATAAGGCGGCCTCTCCCCAACCCCGGCGGCGATGGTAGTAATCAACCCGTTCTGGCTCCGATACGCCGTGTCGCCCGTGTGCATCAGCAAAAAACATCCCGTCCCGTAAGTATTTTTCGCCTCACCCCGGGAAAAACAACATTGTCCGAACAGCGCCGCCTGCTGATCCCCCGCCACCCCCGCAATGGGGATGGACACGCCCTGAATCACTGTGGTGCCGTAGATCGTCGAACTGGACCGCACCTCGGGCAGCATGGCGCGGGGGATATCGAGGGCTTCTAGCAGGGTTCCGTCCCAGTCCAACTTATGAATGTCATACAGCATCGTCCGCGAAGCGTTGGTATAATCCGTCGCATGGACGCGGCCATTGGTGAGTTTCCACATCAGCCAAGTATCCACCGTCCCAAACAACAACTCCCCGCGTCTCGCCCGCTCCCGCGCGCCTTCGACGTGATCGAGCACCCAAGCAATCTTCGTCGCCGAAAAATAGGCGTCCGGATGCAACCCCGTCACAGCCCGAATATGCTCCCCCAACCCCTCCGCCACTAGGCGGTCCACAATCCCCGCCGTCCGGCGGCACTGCCAGACAATCGCGTTATAAATCGGCCGACCCGTGACCTTATCCCAGATCACCGTAGTCTCCCGCTGGTTCGTAATCCCGATGGCGGCAATGTCTTTCGCGTCTATCCCCGCCCCCACAATGGCCTCCAACATGGTGGCATACTGCGAGGCGTAAATCTCCATGGGGTCGTGCTCCACCCAGCCGTCCTCCGGGTAGATTTGCTTAAATTCCCGCTGGGCCAACCCCGCGATATTCTGCGCCCGATCAAACAAAATCACCCGCGAACTCGTCGTGCCTTGATCTAGGGCAAGCACGTATTTTCCCATGTCACAATCCTCCTCGACTTTCTCCCTTTCATGCTAGCCGATTTAGCATTTAAAATCAAGCCGATCTTTGACAAATCAGGCTAAAACTTGTATACTATAAAAATTGTATCGCAACTCAGGAAAGGCTGTGATTCCAATGATTAAAAAATCCAGCAAACTCGAACACGTCGGCTACGACATTCGCGGCCCTGTGCTAGACCTCGCCAACGAAATGGCGGCGGAGGGCATCGAGATTCTCAAGCTCAACACCGGCAACCCCGCCCCCTTCGGCTTCGACGCGCCGGACAGCATGATCCACCAACTTATCCACGACATCCGCCCCTCACAGGGTTACTCGGAATCCAAAGGCATCCTGCCTGCCAGACAGGCTATCGCGGACTATTGCACAAAAAAAGGCATGGTGGACGTCACCCCGAACGACATCTACACCGGCAACGGTGTTTCTGAGTTGATTTTGCTCTGTATGCAAGCCTTCGTAGAACCCGGCGACGAAATCCTCGTCCCCGCGCCGGACTATCCGCTCTGGACCGCTGCCATCACCCTCTGCGGCGGGAAAGCGGTCTATTACGTCTGCGATGAACAATCTGAGTGGAACCCGGACCCGGTGGACATTGCCGCGAAAGTCACCCCGCGCACAAGAGCCATCGTGGTTATCAACCCCAACAACCCGACCGGCACGCTCTATTCGAAGGACATCCTCCTCCAAATCGCGGATATCGCAAGAAAACACAACCTCGTCCTCTTCTCCGACGAGATCTACGACCGCCTCGTGATGGACGGGCATATCCACCACTCCATCGCCGCCCTCGCGCCGGACGTGTTCACCGTCACCTTCAACGGCCTCTCCAAGAGCCACCTGATCGCGGGGTTCCGCGCCGGATGGATAAGCCTCTCCGGAGACAGAGCAAAGGCCAAGGATTACTTGCAAGGCATCAATATGCTGGCCTCCATGCGGCTTTGCTCCAACGTGCTTGCGCAGTCGGTCATCCCCGTCGCTTTGGCGGATGAAGAGACGCCTGCCTCCCTCGTCCGCCCCGGCGGACGGATTTATGAGCAGCGGGAATTTATCTGGAATGCGGTAAACAACATCCCCGGCCTTTCGGTGGTCAAACCCAAAGCGGCCTTCTATCTCTTCCCGAAGATTGACGCAAAACGCTTCAACATCACCAGCGACGAGCAGTTCGCGGTCGATTTCCTACGCGAAAAACACGTGCTCCTCACCCACGGCAGCGGCTTCCATTGGCCCGAGCCGAACCATTTCCGCATTGTCTACCTCCCCGAGATGAACGTCCTGGAACAACTAGCAAAACGCCTCACAGATTTCCTCACAACCTATCGCCAGACCTAGATTTATTCACAGTTTCATGATACACTGTGTAAGGCACGGCACCCCGCAAGCCTCCTTTTCCAAAGTCTGTATAGAACAATCCTCAGTCAGCTTCGCTGACAGCTCCTTTGGAAAAGGAGCCACCACACCACATTCAAACCCAGGAGGCCATTTACCATGACAGAACTCACCACCCAAAAAGAGAAAAAACCGGTCATATTCAGCGGCATGCAGCCCTCCGGGGCGCTTACCCTCGGCTCCTTCACCGGCGCACTCAAAAACTGGGTTGAGCTGCAAGATGAATACGACTGTTTTTACTGCATCGTAGACCTCCACGCTATCACCACCCGCCAGGACCCGGCGGACCTCAGGCGGCGGTGTCTCGAACAGATCGCCCAATACATCGCCTGTGGGCTGGACCCAGCGAAAAATACGCTCTTCCTCCAAAGCCATGTCGCGGCCCATTCCGAACTGGCCTGGATTCTCAACTGCTACACCATGTTCGGCGAACTCTCCCGCATGACCCAATTCAAAGATAAATCCGCCCGTAACGTAGACAACATCAACGCCGGGCTTTTTACTTACCCCACCCTCATGGCGGCGGATATTTTGCTCTACCAAGCAGACCTCGTCCCCGTCGGCGAAGATCAGCGGCAGCATGTCGAGCTCTGCCGTGACATTGCGTTGCGCTTCAACGGCACCCATGGAGACGTGTTCACCGTCCCCTCCGCTTTTATCCCGAAGACCACAGAGGGCGCCCGCGTCATGAGTCTAATTGACCCCACGCGCAAAATGAGCAAATCTGAGCCCACCGGCGGCTGTGTCTATCTCTTAGACAAACCCGAAATCATCCTCAAGAGCTTCAAACGCGCCGTCACCGATTCAGACGGCGAAATTCGCTATGACGTCAAAGAAAAACCCGGCGTCTCGAACCTCATGTCCATCTACTCCGTCACAACTGGGCGCACGTTTGAACAGATTGAGTCCGAGTTTGCCGGACAGGGATATGGCGCGTTCAAAGAGGCTGTGGGTGAGAGCGTCGTCGAGACATTCCGTCCCATCCGCGAAAAAGCCGAGGCGCTGATGCAGGATAAGACCTATCTAACTCAGGTCTACACAGACGCCGCCAATCACGCCGCCCGTGTGGCGGATCGGACACTGAAAAAGGTCCAAAAGAAGATGGGCTTTGTGGCGAAATAGCCGTCATTCCATCATACATAAGCGGGCGAACACAGTTCGCTCCTACGATTTGTCCGTGTACACCCTTCCACCAGCCCGACACAAACGCCAAAGAGGTCCATACCATGACGCCAATTACCATCACATACCCGCTGACCGTCCAGGTCCTCGCCGCCTTGGCGGTGGCCTTGGTAATCAGTCTCATCGCTACGCCGCCCGTCAAGTGGTTCGCCGAGCGCGTCGGCGCGATTGATGTACCCAAAGACGGTCGCCGGATTCATAAAGAGCCGATCCCCCGCCTGGGTGGGCTCGCTATTTTCATTGGCTTTGTACTCAGCGTAGTCATCTTCGCCGAGATTGACAGGGAAATTCAGGGCATTCTCCTTGGCAGTGTACTCATCGTCTCGATCGGCGTGGTGGACGATATCGTTCCGCTCCGCGCTTGGCAGAAATTTTTGGCCCAGATCGTCGCGGCGCTTATCCCCGTCTTCCATGGGGTAAGCATCTATCTCATCAGCAACCCCAATATTTTCTCCGACAACCCTTACTTGCTCTTCGGCCACTTTACCATCCCCCTCACCGTGATCTGGATCGTCGGCATCACCAACGCCGTTAATCTCATTGATGGATTGGATGGCCTCGCCGTTGGCGTCTCGACCATCGCCTCTTTAACGATGCTGGTGGTCGCGCTTTTCATTACAGACGACGCGAACATTGCCCTTATCCTCGCGGCCCTCGCGGGGGCTTGCCTCGGTTTCATGCCCTATAACCTCAACCCCGCCAAAATCTTCATGGGCGACACGGGCGCCTTGCTTCTCGGCTATCTGCTCGCCACCATGAGTATCCTTGGATTATTCAAGTCTTACGCCATCATCTCTTTCGCTATTCCCTTTATGGCCTTGGCCCTGCCGATTATAGACACGCTGTTTGCCATCATCCGCCGTGTCATCCGCGGACAAAGCCCCATGGCCCCAGACCGTGGGCATTTGCATCACCGCCTGCTCGATCTTGGTTACACGCAAAAGCAGGTCGTGTTCATCATCTACCTCATCAGCGGCTTCCTCGGCGTGATCGCGGTTATCATGACTTCCAGCGGGCAAGTGCGGGTCGTCTTCACCGTCCTCGCTTTCCTTGTGGTTGCCATCACGGTCTTCCTCGCTTCTCGCAGCACGCTCTTGCGTCCCAAAAACAAGTGCTGTGACCCTTGCGACGTCTGCGACGAACCTGAGCCAAAGGAACTGGAAGGCCAGACGAGAATAGGAGATGACCATGACACCGATTAAAGTGATGAGCATCTTCGGCACCCGACCCGAGGCCATCAAGATGGCCCCGCTCTTGCTTGAACTGGATCGTCGGCCCGAATTCGAAAGCGTCTCCTGCCTTACCGCCCAACATCGCGAGATGCTCGACAGCGTCATGAGCCTCTTCGACCTTGTCGCCCCTTATGATCTCGACATCATGGAGCCGGGCCAAACCCTCACCACCATCACCGCAAAAGCCCTCACGGGGTTAGGTAAAGTGCTGGCGGAGGCGAAACCCGATTTTGTCTTAGTCCACGGAGATACCACCACCACCCTCGCTGCGGCCCTCGCCGCTTTCTATGCGAAAATCCCCGTCGGCCACGTGGAAGCGGGGCTCCGTTCCGGAGACATTTACTCCCCCTACCCTGAGGAAATGAACCGCAGACTCGTCAGCCAAATCGCCGCCCTCCACTTCGCACCGACCGCCGGAAACGCGGCAAATCTCCGCCGCGAAGGCATCACAGACGGCGTATTCATCACCGGCAACACCGTGATCGACGCGATGAAATACACCGTCCCCCGCTTCTCCGGCGCCTTCGAGAGCGATTTGGACCGGATTGACTGGAAAACCCGCCGCGTCATCACGCTCACCTGCCATCGGCGTGAAAATTTCGGCGCACCCATGGCGGAAATCTTCACAGCGGCAAAAATCTTGGTTGAGCGGCATTCGGACGTAACACTGATCTACCCCGTCCACCCAAACCCGATCGTCCAAACCGCCGCCCGCGAGATTCTCGGCGGCAGAGAACGCATTTTCCTCATCGACCCCCTGGACACCGTGCAAATGCACGCGCTCCTCGCAAGAAGCTATCTCGTCCTCACCGACTCCGGCGGCCTGCAAGAAGAGGCTCCCGCCCTCGGAAAACCCGTCCTCGTCTTACGTAAGGAGACAGAGCGCCCCGAGGCCATACAAGCAGGCACCGCCTGTCTGGCAGGTGTCGAGTGTGACAATATCCTCTGCCTCGCAGAGCGCCTCCTAACCGACCCCACCGCATACGAAGCCATGGCAAAAGCCCGCAACCCCTACGGAGACGGCCACGCCAGCACCCGAATCGCCGACGCAATCTTGTGGTATTTCGGCCGCAAAGCAGATCCCCCGGCAAATTTCAACCCGTAGCAGTATATAGGCTCCTTTTTCAAAGGAGGCTTTTCAACCCACCCCCACCTAGCGAGGTACCCCTCATGCTCCAGCGCAGACAAAGTGCAGTCCTCATTGGGACGACTCTGGCAGTCGTCCTCCTTTTGCTGTTGACCTTTTTCCTCCTCCCCGGTACCAATACGCCACACATCCGGCTCGCGGATCCTGTCCCCGGCCCAGGCGAAGGAGATGGCTTGTCCGAAGGGTATGCAATCGGTATCGAAATCACGCCGGATAATGTACAAGCTGTCATCGCAACGCTCTCCCGCCTCGAATACTATTCCCGCGAAATTCGCCAGACGCACTACTGGGACGAAGGCCTGTCCTCTGCCCATCGCACGGCGGAAATTTGGGTCGCGCCGGAGGCGCTCCGCATCCGCTGGGATAACAGCGAGAATATGCTCATCACAGCAGAGGCGTTCCACCTCTGGTTCGGCACCGGACGTGTCATCTCCCGTCCCCTCACCGAAGGCCTGGGTGATTCGCACGGCCAAATTCTAGACCAGTTCCAAGGCATCCCCAGCTATGAGGCCGTCTTGGAGCTTAATCCCACCCAAATTCGCTCCGCAGGCTACACTACACGCACCATTGACGACGAAGCGCGTTACACCATCTATGTCTCGACAGAATCCCCCATGCTCGGCTATATCAGCTACTACTACATCTGCCTCCAAACCGGCCTGCTCATCGAGGTGGTCACCTTAGACGGCGAAGTCCCCGTATTCCGGATGGAAACCCTGCGCCTCTACCAAGGCCCACTCTCCCCGGACCGTTTCGCCCTCCCGAGCGCTTAAGGCCTACTCGTCCTTCTGAAACCAGGGCCAGATAATCCAGGTAAACAAGAGCACTCCGAGAATGATGAGCATATCATCGTCATCGCCCTCTAGGAATAGATAAATCAGCACGATTACGAGAAGAATATCGCCCAGATCAATGCTCTCCGGCAGTTTATCCCGCAGTGACCCCCGGATGCTCCCCGGCATGTTGAGCATCGCGCCCAGGTCAAACTTTGCCCCGAGGTCGGAAAAGACAGAGGACGACGGCGGCGGGGGCAGGGGCGGCGGTTCAGGCGATGTCCATATCGCCTCCATCTCCGGCAGTGGAGGCGGAGGCGGCGTCGGAATCCACTGAGACAGGGGCGGTTCCGGCGGCAGCGGCGTCGGCTCCGGCCGAGATTCCTGCATCTCTTCCACCCGATAAAACTTCCCCGTGTTGCCGATATACCGGTTGTACAAGAACCTCGCCTCCCTCTGCAGAAACTACTCGGAAAACATCGTCCGCGCAACGCGGATTACCTGCGCGATCGTGATCGCCCGTTTGAGCTGTCCGCGCCGCTCGTCCTTCAAATGCGGCGTGATCGACTGTAATAGCGCCGCCGATCCCACACCCCCGGCAAGCCCGCGGCCCAGCTTCGCGAGGAGCCCCGGATCAATCCCGCCGAGCAGTTCCCCCACATTGAGCCCGCCCGCCCCGCCGGACGGCGCAGTTCCAGGCGGCGGGGGCGGCCCGGAACCGGAACCGCCGCCCATAAAATTCCGGGCCAGGGCCATGATCTTCTCCATCTCTTGCGGATTATTCAAAATCCCATTCAATTTATCCTCAAACTCACCCATGGCCTTTTCTCCTGGTATGTACTACCTAACCGCCCTTCGTCTCTCCCGTCCTTTTCGGCAAAGCCGAAAAGCTTTTTCGCCGCCGAGTACATGCCAGTGTGCGACAAAGGCGAAAAAATCAAATCCCATCTCATTCGGGGCTCCGCCTCGAATGAGACACCACATCCTCCACAGAGTCCGGCCCGCAGGCCGGTTCCCCTTCAGATTGAATGCGCAGCATTCAATCTGGGGCGTTAGCCCTTTTTCATCATCTTCTGAATTTCCCCGATCAGACGCGAGCCCTCTTGAGTTTGCATCAGGTGATCGAACGTCTGTTTCAATGTCGCCATATCACCGGATTGCACGGCTTGCTTGAGTTTATCCGCGTCCTGCTCCATGATAGCTTTGACCCTCTGTCCGTCACTGGAGCCGACAATCCGGCCTAAATCGCCCGCACGGGAGGCCACAAACTCCCCCGCTTCATTCGGTCCCATATGTTGTCCTTTTTGTTCCATAAGGTTTCCCTCCATTCTCTCCAGTATATGAGAAATTCGGTAAGAGGTGCCCTCATGAAAATCTTAGTCTTCTCCGATTCCCATAACCACATATCTCTCATGGAGGCCGCAATTCAGACCCTCCGGCCCGACCTGATTTGTCATCTTGGAGACTATGACAGAGACGCCTTCTCCCTCAGCAAACGCTTCCCCTCGATCCCGCTCCGCTCGGTGCGCGGAAATTGCGATATCGGCTCCGCAACTCCTATCTTAGAGAATTTCCTCTTTGCAGAAAAACGCATCATCCTAACCCACGGCCACCGCTACTATGTAAAATCCGACCTAACCGAACTCAAGGCGATGGGCCAAGCCGCGGACGCGGACATCCTCCTCTTCGGCCACACCCACATCCCCTATTATGAGCAAACAGGCAAGCTACACAACCTAAACCCCGGCCCCGCGGCAAAGTCCTGTGCCCAAATCCAAATCGTAGATGGGAAAATCGAATGCACCCATCTCCCCCTTTCAGTCTATGCCGATTTGTGATAAGATAGTAGAAATGCGGAAATCAGGCACCGCACATGTTCAACCCCCAGCACAATAATCTGCGTGCCCCAAAGCGACATTTTCCTCCGCCGGATGAGGCGGAACCACACGACTTAAATGCGCACAAGCATAAAGTCAAAGGAAGAGATCTTTAAGAGAAACTGCGTTTCTCTTAAAGCGTCTTTTTGCTTCTTTTTGGCGAAGCAAAAAGAAGGCCCGCCCGGCAGGGCACACCAGCCCCAGACCTGCAGGGCCTAAATAGAAATATTTCTATAGAATCGAGATCAAAAAATAAATGAGAGCACACTCAAAAATTCAAAGAATCATAAAAATGAGTGCGCTCACAACAAGGAGAAAAACATGAAAAAATCCCGCATCGCCGTAAAAGTCGGCACCTCCACCCTCACCCATGAAGGCGGCGCCCTCAACTTCCGCAATATGGAGCTCCTCGTCCGCACCTTGGCGGACCTGAAGAACATGGGGCATGACATCATCCTCGTCACCTCCGGCGCCATCGCTGTGGGTGTCCAGAAATTGCGCCTCCCTGGCCGTCCTTCGGAGCTTGCGAAGAAGCAAGCGGCGGCGGCTGTCGGGCAATGTGAACTCATGCACCTCTATGACAAATTCTTCAGCGAATACAGTGTTGTTGTCGGCCAGATTCTTCTCACCCGCGAAGATACGGAGCATCCCGCCGTCCGGGAGAGTCTCCTCAACACCTTTCACGCGATCTTAGACCTCGGCGCGATCCCCGTCATCAACGAAAACGACTCCGTCAGCCACGAAGAAATCGAATGCCGCGACCGCATTTTCGGCGATAACGACACCCTCTCCGCCGTTGTCGCGGAGATGTGCGCCGCGGACCTTCTCGTCCTCCTCAGCGACATCGACGGCATGTACACCGACGATCCCCGTAAGAATCCAGACGCAAAGCTTATCCCCGAAATCCGCGTCATCGACGATGAACTCCGCGCAAAGGCGATGGGCGCAGGGTCCAGCCGCGGCGTCGGCGGGATGATTACCAAAGTCCGCGCCGCTGAGATTTGCATGAAGGCCAAGATCGACATGATTATCGCCCACGGCGCAAACCCCGCGATTCTCTATGACATTGTTGCAGGCGCCTCAATCGGCACCTTGTTTACCAGCCGCAAGGAGGGTTAGCAGTATGACCGTCAAAGACCAAGCCATCCTCGCCAAACAAGCCGCGACACTCCTCGCCATAGCGAGTACCGGCGCAAAAAATGACGCCCTCGCGGCAATTGCGAAGGCTTTAGATGAACACCGCCCCCAAATCCTCACCGCAAACGCAAAGGACATCGAAGCGGCCAAAGCCGCCGGTATGGAAGCAGGTCTGCTCGACCGCCTCACCCTCACCGAAGACCGCATCACCAGCATGATCCAGGGCACCCGCGAAGTCATCGCGCTGGAGGATCCCGTCGGCGAATTTGTCAGCATGTCCACCCGCCCCAACGGCCTTGTGATCGGCAAAAAACGTACCCCCCTCGGCGTCATCGCCATCATTTACGAATCCCGCCCCAACGTCACGGTAGACGCCGCCGTCCTCTGCCTCAAGGCGGGGAACGCTGTGGTGCTTCGGGGCGGCAAAGAGGCGATTCACACCAATACCGCCCTCATGTCCATCATGCGGGACGCCTTAGTAAGCACCGAAATCCCGGCGGACGCGCTCCATCTCGTACAGGACACCAGCCGCGAAAGCGCCACCGCCCTCATGACACTCACCGGCCTGATCGACGTACTCATCCCCCGCGGCGGCGCAAGCCTCATCCGCACGGTGGTGGAAAACACCAAAGTCCCCGTCATCGAGACAGGGGTTGGCGTCTGCCATGTCTATGTCGACGCGGCGGCGGACCTTCAAATGGCCGCCGAGATCATCGCCAATGCCAAGTGTTCGCGGCCTTCGGTCTGCAACGCGGCGGAGTGTCTGCTGGTCCACAAAGACATCGCGGAGGTTTTTTTGCCCAAGGCAAAGGCTATGCTCGACGCATACAAAGTCGAACTCCGGGGCGATGAGCATACCCGCCAAATCCTCGGCGCCTGTGTTGTCCCCGCAGGGCCGGACGATTATGATACTGAGTTTTACGGCTACATCCTAGCCGTAAAAATAGTAGACAGCCTGGACGACGCCCTCGCCCACATCCGCGCGCACGGCACCGGCCACTCCGAGTGCATCGTGACGGACAATTACACCGCCTCCCAGCATTTCCTCAACGCGGTAGACGCCGCCGCCGTTTACGTCAACGCCTCCACCCGCTTCACTGACGGCGGCATGTTCGGCCTCGGCGCTGAAATCGGCATCTCGACCCAAAAAATGCACGCGAGAGGACCGATGGGGTTAAGAGAACTGACCTGCACCAAATTCGTAATCTACGGCAACGGCCAAATCCGATAACAAACCAAAACGCCAGCGATATTCGCTGGCGTTTTTGGCGTACAGCCCCTTGGGACGTAGATAATTTATAAACTGCGAGGTATGATATGAAAAGCCACAGTGGGTTAGTGTTCGGAGTGACATTTGGCGTAGTTGGTGGAGTGCTTCTAGGTGTATTTGTACACCCTGCTCTTTGGGCATTGCTACCCCTTGGACTTTGTGGAGGTTTTGTGTTTGATTTGAGGAATAAGAAAAACAAGTAGTGTGTGAACCTAATAAGCATTTTCCGTAATCCTACAAACCCCTAAAAATACGCAACCAATAAATCCACAACCTCACCATAACTTAAAACCCCCGACTCCTCCCCATACGTCCGCAGCATTGCGTCATTCATCGCATGCGTCACCCGCTGAGCCGTCGGATTCTTCCGCTCATGATAGGCCCTGATATCGGCAAAGTCCGCCAGCACATAGTCCGACAAGGTCGCATGGATCTCATGGAACAACTCCGGAGACGCGCGGTGCAGCGCATTCGACAAATAGCTAAACCCCATCTGAAAAGCCGAATACTCAAACAGCGGGTTGTCACTATACACCCCCGCCAAAATCGCCACAAAGTTCGCCTCGTTCTCATGGGCAATCCCGCGCTGGTGGGCAACCTCGTGGTGTACAATCACCGGAATCTGACTGCGCGGCGCCAGCACGTTGATATTGGCCTCGCCGGTGAAGGGGAAGTAAAATCCTACATAGTCCGTCCGCGCCATGAAGGAAGAGATCAGCAATGGTTTCGGCGCTACACCCCGTGCGGCGAGGAAGGGAAAGGCCTCCTCCATCGGCCTGAACGCGTCCACGCTCTCGTCGAAAATCTGCCGGATTGGCACATTAAACACCCCATTCTCGTCCCGCGGGACCAAAGGAGCGGTACGGTTCAACCCCTCGGCAAAATATGCCGTAACCCGCGCCAAATCCTCCACCGCGACCGGTTCCGCGTAGATACCGGACCGTTCCTGAAACCCATCCGCGTAAAAATTGGCCCCATATAGTAGGCTAAAACTCCCGATAACACTGAGTACAATCGCGAGCGCGCCCGCAAAAATTCGATACAGACCCTGCCCCAGCGGCGTCCGCTCCCGGCTCCGCCGCCGCATCCGTCGAATTTCCCGGACCAGCAGACCAATCAGCACTAAAATCCCGGCAAACATCAGCACCTCCGCCATGGAGAAAGGCGCGATGGACGTGAGTAATCCCATCATCTGCCGGAAGGGCAAGGCAACGGAAAATACCCAGAAATTCATGACAGCCCGTATGTCACGTACCGCATAAAACAGCACTAACACACCCACGGCGACCGCCAGCCAGATGTGCAACGTCTTATGTTGTCTCAAAAAATTTCCCATAGAATCCCCTCCCGCCTAGCATACCCGATTCAGGCGAAAAAAACCAGCCCCCGAGGTGCACTATGACTTACGATCTCATTATCATCGGCGCAGGCGCGGCCGGACTCTTCGCCGCCGCAAACATCCCGCCCGGCACCCGAACGCTCCTGCTAGAGAAAACTGCATCCCCCGGCCAAAAACTTCTGCTCACGGGCAACGGTCAATGTAACCTGACCGCCGAAGGAAACATCGCCGATTTTCTCACCCGCTACGGCCCAAACGGCAAACGCCTCCGGCCTGTCCTCTACCCCTTCAGCAACCGCGCTCTCATGGCCTGGTTCGAAACTGAGGGGCTTCCGCTGACCGTCCGGGCCGACGGTAAAGTCTTCCCCGCCTCACTTAACGCCCACGACGTGCTGAATCTCTTATTGGCAAAAAGCCGCGAAAACGGGGTCGAACTCCACTGCAACACCCCCGTCTCCGCGCTCACACGGCTCGATGCCCATTATCAACTCGAAACACCCTCCGGTCCCCTGGCAGCCCGTCATGTCCTCGTCGCGACCGGCGGGGCATCTTTCCCGTACACCGGCTCGGACGGGAGTTTTTTTGCCCCTCTCGAAGCCCTCGGCCTCACGGTGACACCCCGTCGTCCGTCGCTGGCCCCGGTCTACGTCCACGACTATCCTTACAGCGGCCTCTCCGGTATCTCTTTCTCAGACTGCGGGCTCACCATCGAAGCCGACGGCAAACCGCTCCGAAAAGAAGGCGGTCTATTGCTCACCCACCGGGGCTTCTCCGGTCCACTGATTCTCAATAACGCCCGCTCCATCAGCCAAGGCCAGACGATCGCCTTGCATTATCTGCAAAACGCCGACCCTGCAACGCTTCGCCGCAAACTCATCGAAGCCGCTACAGGCGAGGCAAAACAAATCCTTACCCTCTTAGAAGCCGAAACCGGCCTCCCCCGCCGCTTCCTCGAAGTCATCTGCCAACGGGCAGACATCCTTCCGGACACCAAAGCCGCCCGTCTGGGCGGCCCGGAGCTCGGACGCGTCGCAAGCCTGCTCACTGCGGATCGCTATACTGTCAGCGGTGTGGGCGGTTTCGCGTCCGCCATGGCGACCGCTGGCGGCGTATCGCTCGACGAGGTTGATCTCCGCACCATGGCTGCCTGTCGCTACCCAGGCCTTACGTTCGCCGGAGAGGTGCTGGATGTGGATGGGGATACAGGGGGATATAATTTGCAATTTGCGTTTTCGAGCGCGAAGGCGGCGGTAGATGCGATCTAACAATAAAAGCAGGCCGTCCTCTACTACAATAGCTCCCCTCACCGTTGATGAGGGGAGCTATTTCATATTAGGCAAACAACTCCGGCATCCGTACAAACACAATCGGCCGCAGGGCAGTCATAGGAAACTCTCCCATCACCGTGCGATGGAAGGCACCCACGGCTTCGTTATAGCCGCTGTCCTGGATCGTCCGGGCCGCGCTCTGCATCGTATCGTAGCTCGCCTCTAAGGCTGTGATCTCCTCCCCCTCAGCCGCCATGACAATGGGATGCAAAACCGCAAAATACCGGCTCGCTGCAAAACCCATGGCCTGATCCGCGTCAAAAAGTACGCTTGCCCCAGCCCCAACTGTGAGCAGACGCAACAGTTCTTGCCTCGCCGCCTGCAAATCCGCTCTGGCTCCCGCGAGTTCATTGCTGTCCGCATAACTCTCTCCGATCGAGAGCATCCGGAGCGCCGCCGTGGTCCGCAGGGTGAGCTGCCCTTGTATCCCCGGGCGCGTACCTCCCGCCGGATCAGCCACACCGCTGTAAAACTGCTCCCGCACAGCCGCCACCTGCTCACCCACACTGCGGTTGACACCGATAAACACGGCCCCAGCTACGATCAGCAGGGCGAGCAATATGGCAATTGGTTGTTTTTTTAGATGTCTCAAATCATTCCCTGCCTTTCCATTGTATACAGATTGCCTTTTTTGCGTTGACCCGCAATGCCGGGTGCTTATGCTCTACAGCCCTTATCTCCCCGCCTGCAACTCCAACAACTTCTGCTTCAGCTCTCCCTCAATCCGTCCAAGCTCCGTCTCGGCGTTTCTCCGCCGCTCCGATCCCTCGGCCTGAATCTGCTGCACTTCTTCCAAAGTCTCGATCAAACTCCGATTCGTCGCCGCGAGAGTCTCAATATCGACAATCCCCCGCTCCGCCTCCCGCGCGATCTCCGTCGTCCCGATCTTCAGCGCCTCCGCGTTCTTCTTCAGAAGCTCATTCGTCACATCCGACACCTGCCGCTGGGCCTCGACAGCCTTTTGGGCGTTTGCCATCCCAATCGCCAGCACCATCTGGCTCTTCCACAGCGGAATCGTGTTGACGATGGAAGTCTGGATCTTCTCCACCATCACCGCGTCGTTCTGCTGAATCATCCGAATCTGCGGGGCCATCTGGATCGAAACCATGCGAGTCAGTTCCAGATCGTGCAGCTTCTTCTCGAAGCGATTGACCATATTGGCAAAATCGCTCGCCGCCTGCGCGTCCTCCGCCCGTCCGGTGGCGATGGCCTGATCCTGAATGGCCTTCAAATCCACCTCCACCGCCGTCTTAAGCCGCTGCTTCCCGGCCAAGATGTACATGTTCAATTCCTTGAAATGGGCGAGGTTCATGTCATACATCTTGTCCAGCATCGCGATGTCTTTCATCAGCGTTACCTGATGGATCTCCAGCGCGGCGACGATCTTGTTCACGTTGACCTCAGCCTTGCCATACTGGGCCTTCATCGTCGCGATCCGATTCGCGCCCCGCCGCATGAAACCAAAGAGGCCTCGTTTTTCTTCACCTGTCTCAAACCCCCGGAGTTCCACGACGAGCCCTGAGAGCATATTGCCCACATCGCCCATATCTTTGTTGCGGATATTGCCCAGCGCGCTGCCGGAAAACTCCGCGATATTCTTCTGCGCCAACGCGCCATATTGCAGCACGATATTGGCGTCCGTAATGTCTATTGTTTTCGCGAACTGCTCTACTTGCGCCCGCTCCGCGTCTGAGAGTTGGCTCAGTTGGTCGAGTTGCTGCTGCACCAGAGGCTCCGCCACTTCGATAACCTCCACCTCCAAAACCGGCACATCCATATCCGGCGCGAGGGTGAGATTGGGGGTGTATTCGTTTTTGTTCATTTCCTGCTCCTCCTCTGTTTATATCCTACGTAAAATCCGATCCCGTGAGCCCCTCACGCTTGAGGAAGCCCTCCATCACTTGAATATCTGTCTCGATATCCAGCGCTTTGTGCGCGAATAGGGCGTCGAGCTGTTTTTTATAGGCTTCGATCATCGTGTCCAGCATGTCCTCAATCCGCGTCATCGTACCGGTGATGTTCGCGCCCTCTATCCCCTGCGCGTCCATGCGATCATAGGCGTGGAGCAGTTTGATCGTCGTTGGCAGATAGTAGCGCAAAAACCGCCGCACGCCGTCGAAATGGTCCGGGTCCTCCATCACATTGCGGACAATCTTTCCGCTCACTTCAATGATCTGGTCCACCTTGGCCGCCACTTCCAGGTCGCGGATCCCGACACGAAGGCGCGTCATCTCAGCCAGCGCCCGCTCTCCCTCGCGCACCAGCGCATCCACTTCCGGATCGCCAGACGAAAACGGCTCCGGCGGCGGAACCGGAAGGTCGACTTCAATCACCTTCCCCGGAAAAAACCACCGCAGGAGAACGGCAACCGCGATACTCGCCACAAAAACCCCAATAAAATGGAACAGCCGAAACATTGGCAAAGTAAAAGCCCAGACCACCCACACCGCCGCAAAGGCATAAATGTGGACCCAGGGGCGAATTTTCACTTTTTTCTTCATCATATCCCCTCGTTTCTTCGACTTTTTTAGTTTACCCTGAAAGTCCTGCAACGTCAAGGTAAATCCCAGTTAAAAAGGCGTTAGAAACACATTAGAGAAATATGAGAAACGCAACAGTTTGTAGGGATGACCGACCCGATCACCCCACAAACCTCCGCACCCCACTTGACAAATAACACCCCAAAACATATAATTGAGTAAATTCACTTTTTCATTCATTCGAATTTTTGAGCCCACTCCATTCAAATCATCGCACACAATGGGACTGCCGCAGGCATTCCGCCCGCAGCAGCCCCTATGATTAAAGTGGTGTGAGGTACCCCTACCACTAGACCATAAGTATGCCGTGCCTCCGCATGGCGTGAATTGGAAAGGCCGGTAACTGCCATGATAAAAATCGCCCCCAGCCTCCTCGCGGCGGACTTCACCGCACTTGGCAAAGACATCAAAGAAATGGAAGTCGCCGGCGCTGATTGGCTCCACATCGACGTCATGGACGGCATCTTCGTGCCCAATATCTCCATCGGCATCCCCGTCGTCAAGGCCATCCGCGGGATTACTGATCTGACATTGGACGTCCACCTGATGATTACCAAGCCCATCCGCTACGTGGACGCCTTTCTCGACGCCGGAGCGGACATCCTCGTCTTCCACCTGGAGGCGGACGAGCCCCAAAACATTCAGGCGGCGATCGACCAGGTCAAGGCCCGCGGAAAGCGCGTCGGCCTCTCGCTCAAACCCAAAACCCCCGCCAACACGCTCATCCCCTATATAGAGCAGCTCGACCTTGTCCTCGTCATGACCGTAGAACCCGGTTTCGGCGGTCAAGCCTTCATGGCGGACCAACTCGATAAAATCCGCGCAATCCGCGCCCTCATCGCTGCCAAAAATCCCACCTGCGAACTAGAAGTAGACGGCGGCATTGACCCCAAAACCGCCCCCCTCGTCATTGAGGCGGGGGCATGGGTATTGGTTGCGGGGAATGCGATTTTCAAGGAAACCGATCGCAAAGCGGTGATCGACGCCCTGCGCGGCTGATAGAGGTATTCGGAAATGCGAAGTTTCCTACACAAAATTTCATGGCCTCACTATGCTCTCACCTTCCTTCTCATTACGGTTCTCTATTTCGAGGGAGACTCTTACCCGCTCAGTCGCACACACGGCCCCAGTTTTGGGGGGCAAATCATGATGTTCGCTACCACCTTCCTGATGGCGCTCCATTTGGGCCTCAAAAACACCCATTGGAAGCGCTTATTTCCCCTTTCTGTCGCCCTATTCGCCTATTTAGTGCCCGCGTCAATCGCTTTTCTGATCCATTACCAACCATGGCTCGTCTACTACTTCATGTATTATTTGGTCTGGGGCTTCCTCTTTTATTTCCTCATTCATCTGTTTTTCGGCGCATTAGGTCTAGGTTTCGGGTCCTTCATTCGGAAAAAACGCGCCCATAAAGAGGCCAATCAGTAACTATTTTCCCCCTATCACACCCCCAAGGAGACCCCATTATGGACTTCTTCCCCGCCGCCCTCGAATCGCTGATCGACCAATTCGCCCGTTTGCCTGGCGTGGGCCGCAAAAGTGCGCAACGTCTGGCTTTCTATGTCATGGGGCTGCCAGAAGGCGAGGCCCAGAAATTCGCCGCGGCCATCCTGACCGCACAGGAGACGATCCGCGTCTGCCCCTGTTGTCAGAACCTGACGGATTTGGAACTCTGCAACATTTGTTGCAGTACCCGCAGAGATCGCACCATCGTCTGCGTCGTCACCGATCCTAAGGATGTCCTCTCCATCGAGCGCGCCCGCGAGTTCAGCGGCCTCTACCACGTGCTCCACGGCGTCATCTCCCCCATGAACGGCATCGGCCCGGATGATGTGAAGATCGTGGAGCTCACCCGCCGCGTCGCGGAGGGCGAGATTCAGGAAGTCATCATGGCAACTAACCCCGACACCGAGGGGGAGGCCACAGCCATGTACATCGCGAGACTGCTAAGGCCCTTCGGCGTCCGCGTCACCCGCCTCGCCTACGGCGTCCCCGTCGGCGGCAACCTAGAATACGCCGACGACGCGACACTGCTACGGGCGCTGGAGGGTCGCCAGGAGTTGTAGGCAGAGGCCAAACTGTACTTAAGTTTGCGCCCCGGCCGCCCTCGTCATTGCGGGCTTGACCCGCAATGACGAGGGACACAACCGGTGTAATTGAAAATTTATATTAGGGGAACAGCGTGGTAAAAGGTGATTTAGACAATCTGATGGAACAATATAAAGTGCAACCTGTCGGATGTGGATATATTGATTGTATCGTATCCTTTGCGAATGTGTTTAACTTTATAAACGGCTTATCAAATATAAATATAAAAGTCTATGGACTTACTTGGTGGTGTCATTGCAAAGACCAAAATTCAGGATGTCCACACGGCACGGGTGGGCCAGCCAGTAAGTATTATAGTGGCTGGTTCAGTGAAATGTGGTGGTCAATGACTGAATTTGAAAATAATGAACAGGTTGCAGCATATCTGAAAACACTAGACGACCCAAGCATACTGAACTGTTTTGTGCCTGCCCTATGGCTTGATGTTCCTGATGATTGGGTGAATGAATCTTGTCGTACAAAATAAGCATTTCCTATATCTTCACACCCTACAAAAAAGGCGGTGCCCGTATGGCAATATTTCCATGGTCGCGCAAAAAGAATGCTGAACTCCTTGAAGATACTTCGGTGAGCCTAGAAGACGCCATCAGCCCCGACCAAGCGGAGTTGGACGCCCTCTTCGATCCTCCAAAACCCGCCTATGAGGCCGGAGACAAAAGTCTCACCGCCTCCGGGCTCTATCCGCATGAGGTCCTCATCCTTGCGGAGGCCTCGGCACTCTTCATCGACCAAGAGGAATTCCCCCCCTTCTGGCGGCGGGACTACGGCATCTGGCAGATGCAAAAAATCCTCGCCAGCCTAGTCGAACGCGGCTTTCTCGAAGAGGCCTCCATCGCACTCACGCTGGAAGCCGCCACGGTCCCGGCGCTCAAACAAGCCCTGCGCTCCGTCGGCAAACCGGTGGGCGGGAAAAAGGCTGAACTTGTCGCGCGTCTGTTAGAGGAAGTCCCCGCGTTTGAGCTTTACGCGCTCTTTCCCAACCGCACGTTCACATTGACCCCCGCAGGCATCCAGGCCCTAGACGAAGCCATGCACATCCCCTACCTCCACAAACGCCCCGTCGAAGGCCTCAGCATCTGGTCGCTCCACAGTGAAGTAGTCGCGCACCCGGAGCAATCTTACCGCGACCTCATCTGGGACCATCTGCATACCCGCTCGGGCATGCACACCGACTCCAAAAACTACGCCGCCTACCGCGCCTGCCGCTACCGCATGTATCAGTTCCTCATAGAGGAGAACAAGCTCAAACGCGCCTTCCCCTATCTCGCCGAAGTTATCTTCTACGACCTCTCCGGCGTAGACGGCAACGCCGACACGCTCACACGCTACGTCAGCGAGAAATACTTCTTCCCCTACGACAAATCCATCGTCAAACTCTCCGCCACCTGTGTCAACGCCATGCGGCGCCTCAAAGAGGACCTCAACCTCACCGAGGAAATGATGCGCGCCCTCCTCATCCAATTTTTCGGCCAACTCTCTATCCCAGATCACCTCTTCACCATTGAAGAATGCGCCGTCATCGTGCTCCTCGAACTCCGCGGCGACACGGAGCGGCTCCGCCAAGTCTACGAAATGGCCGAAACGCGCTTCGGGCAAAGACGCTAGGTATCCTCTCGCAAGCGATTGGGTATGCTCTCTCTGTCGAAAAGATAAAGTTGACAGCATATGTAAACTTATGGTATAGTAATAGATAATTGTAACGTGGCATTATGTACAGACGTACTTTTTATCATAAAGCAATCAGCAAACCCACAAGGCTTTCTACCACACGACGACGGCGATTCAGGGTCGAAATCGAAGGTAGCAGCATGGGTCTTCTTGCTTGCGCGCAGACCTACATAAGGCAAAAATCAACGCGCAGTTTCGCGCTTATCGAAAGGAATTATGTAAACTATTATGGCAGAACAAACCACAGAGCGTAGACCGGAAAACACAAACAAAAGACCGGTCCGAAAACAAACCGACCGAAAACCGACCGACAGGCCCCCCCAAGGGAAACTCAAGATCATCCCCCTGGGCGGCCTCAACGAAATCGGCAAGAACCTTACTGTCTACGAATACGAAAACGACATTATCGTCGTAGACGTCGGCCTCGGGTTCCCGGACGACGACATGTACGGCGTTGACATCGTGATCCCCGATTTCACCTATCTGGTCAAGAACCAAAGCCGCATCCGCGGCATCTTCCTCACCCACGGACATGAGGACCACATCGGGGCGGTACCTTACCTACTCAAAAACCTGAATGCCCCCATCTACACCACACGTTTAACAGCGGCTCTCGTGAGCCTCAAGCTCCAAGAACACGGACTCCTGCAAAACACCAAAATCCACACCATGGATGCCGGAAAAACACAAAAAGCCGGTGCATTCACGGTGGAGTTCATCCATGTCAACCACTCTATCGCGGACGCGGTTGCTCTGGCGATCAAATGCCCGGCTGGCACCGTCATCCACACGGGCGACTTTAAGATCGACCCCACGCCGATCCATGGCGAAATCGCCGATCTCGCGCGCCTCGGCCAACTCGGCAAAGAAGGCGTGCTAGCTCTGCTGTCCGACTCGACCAACGTCGAAAAACCCGGCTATTCCACCTCCGAGAGCAAGGTCGGCGAGAGCTTTGACCGCCTGTTTAACGGCTGCACCAAGCGTATCATCGTCACCACCTTCGCCTCCAACGTCCACCGGCTTCAGCAGGTCATCAACTGCGCCGCCAAATACGGACGCAAAGTCGGCATCACCGGGCGGAGCATGGAGAACATCACCAAAGTCTCCACCGAACTCGGCTATCTGAAAATTCCGAAGAATACCCTGGTCGAACTGGCTCAGCTCAAGGGTCTGCCGCCGTCCAAGCAAGTCATCATCACCACCGGCAGCCAAGGCGAGAGCATGAGCGCGTTAGCCCGCATGGCCTTCTCGGGCCACAAACAAGTCGAAATCGGGCCGGAAGATCGTGTCATCATCTCCGCTTCCGCCGTCCCCGGTAACGAGCGGTCTGTATCCAACGTCATCAATGAACTCTTCCACAAAGGCGCGGACGTCGTCTACGACAAACTCTCCGACCTCCACGTCTCCGGGCACGCCTGCCAAGAAGAGCTCAAGATGATGCTCGCCCTCACCCGCCCGCAATATTTCATCCCCGTCCACGGCGAACAGCGTATGCTGAAGCGCCACGCGGACATCGCCGTCGAGATGGGTATGCCGCAGAAAAACACCATCATCGCTGAACTCGGTAATATCATTGAACTCTCAACAAAGTCCGCCAAGATCAACGGCAGTGTCACCGCCGGCAAAGTCCTGGTAGACGGCACCGGCGTTGGAGACGTCGGCAGTGTCGTGCTCCGAGATCGCAAAGTCCTCGCGGAAGACGGCATGGTCGTCGTCGTCATGAACCTCTCCTCCGAAGACGGCTCCCTCGTCTCCGGCCCAGACATTATCACGAGAGGCTTCATCTATGTGAAAGAATCCGAGGAGATGATGAAAGACCTCCGCCGCATCGCGATCGAGGCCCTCCAACACAGTCACCAAGGCGGCCGCGGCAGCCGGATCGACTATAGCGCCATCCGCAACGCCGTCAAAAACGACATGTCCGGCTTCCTCTACAAAAAAACAAAGCGCAGCCCAATGATTTTGCCGGTAATTATGGAGATCTAGACCTTTTCGCCCTTGACCTTTGCCCGATTCGGGTGGCTGCTTCGCCCGAATCGGAAGCGCAACGTTGCGGTGCCGTAGTGCAGTTTTCGCCCACGCCCTTCGGGCGGAAACGGAACGCAGACACCGCTGGAGAGAGCATATGAACATCCAAATCTTCGGCAAAAAAAAATGCTTCGACACAAAAAAAGCCGAGCGCTATTTCAAAGAGCGGCGGATCAAAGTCCAGAATATTGATCTCGTCGGTTACGGTATCAGCCGCGGCGAGTTCGACAGCGTAAAACGCGCCGTCGGCCTTGACGCCCTGATCGACCTCGAAGCCCCCGGCATCGAACGCCTCACCTATCTCGCCTACACGGCGGATAAGGAGCAAAAACTCCTAGAGGAGCCGTGGCTCATCAAAACCCCCATCGTCCGCAACGGCAAGTATGCCACTGTGGGGTTTTGCCCGGATGTTTGGGCGAAGTGGGAGTAGGAAATTGCATAGAAAAGAGCCACCCGGATGGGTGGCTCTTTTAGTTGTGCTCGTCGGGGATGTATTCCGCGATGTCTTCCAGCCTGCAATCTAGGGCTTTGCATATTTTGCCAAGCGTTTTCGTCTCTGTGCTCATATTTAGTCTTAGACGCTTTATGGCTTTACTATCTAAGCCAATATCTTCCCGCAGTCGATAGGTCGAAACGCCCTTTTGCTTCATGGTGACCCATAGTCTATCAAAGCGTATCATTTTTTTCTCCCCATAACACTTGCTTTTTCGTTATTCGGTTGGCTCAGTGTCGAAATCATATTCAAATAGCTCATTTGGCGTCACAGAAAGGAGTATGCACATGGCCTCGATATTTTTGTAGCTGATAGATTGCGTCTGGTTGGTTATCATTTTATTGTAGCTGTCGTAGCCCATCCCCAACTGCTTCCAAAGCCAATATTTTGTTTTTCCTTGCTTTTCAAGTAGCTCTAATACATTTAGACGAATCATGATCTGTCTCCGTATCTTATAAGATACTATCATAGTATTAAGAGACTTATGTTGACATATAGATTAAATTATAATATATTCTGTTAGCAGAATATATTATAGCAAGAACTGGGGCAATGCTATGATACGCGACTACCTCATTGTCATCTTCTTAGGTATAGTCCCGCCGTTCGCCATCATGGCTTTTATATTTGCCGCCGGAAACCATAACAACCGTCCGCCGGGCGAGGCGGAACCACGCGACTTAAACGCGCACGGGTGCGACGTCAAAAGGAAGAGATTTTCAAGAGAAACCATGGGTTTCTCTTGAATCGCCTTTTCGCCTACTTTTTGGCGAAGCACTATAGTGCATGGCCTAGCCGCTCTTGGGGTCCGCCGAAGGCGGGGCCTTAGCGCGGATTGCCAGGTGAAAAGCAGGTCGCCTTCGGCGCCACGAAGCCCTCGAGCCAATTGGCTCGAAGAAATATATCTATGGCAATGGCAAAACAAAAGCGGTTGAGCCACAAAAAGGCCCAACCGCGTTTGCTATACAAAAATTGAACTCTAGATCGCTTCCGCGATCAACCGCCCAGCCTCTTGGGTACCGATCAGGGTGGTGCCAGCTCCTCCACCGCCTAGATCACCGGTGCGATATCCCGCGCGGAGCACACTCTGCACCGCTGCTTCCACCGCATCCGCTTCTTCCAGGAGGCCGAAGGTGTAGCGGAGCATCATGGCCACGGAGAGGATCATCGCCATCGGATTCGCCTTGTCTTGCCCGGCGATATCGGGCGCGGAGCCATGGACGGGTTCGTAGAGGCCGAAGCTGCCCGTCGTGAGGCTTGCGGAGGGCAACATGCCGATAGACCCCGTAATCATACTCGCCTCGTCGGAGAGGATATCGCCGAACAGGTTGCTGGTGAGGATCACATCGAACTGCCTCGGGTTCGACACCATCTGCATCGCCGCGTTGTCGATGTAAAGGTGCTTGAGCGTAACCTCCGGATACTCCTTCGCCACCTCCGTCACTACTTCACGCCAAAGGCGGGAACTCTCCAGCACATTCGCCTTGTCCACACTCGTGACCTGCTTAGACCGCTTCATTGCCATGTCAAACGCGACCCGCGCAATCCGCTCAACCTCGCCTGTGGCGTATTGCTCCACATCATAAGCCGCGCGCCCCAACTCCGTCTCCTTATACCCGCGCTCCCCAAAGTAAATCCCGCCGGTGAGCTCGCGGACAACCACAATATCCAGGCCCCCCGCGATGATCTCCGGACGTAGGGGACAAGCGTCAATCAATTCCTCAAACAGAATCGCCGGGCGCAGATTGGCAAAGAGTTCAAACTCCTTCCGCAGTCCCAAAATCGCCCGCTCCGGACGCTGGTCACCCGGCAAAGTGTCCCACTGCCAACCGCCGATCGCCGCAAGCAAAACCGCATCCGCCGCTTTGCAAATATCTATCGTCTCCGCGGGCAAACAAGTACCAACCTGGTCAATCGCGCATCCGCCGGCGAGAGCCGTCTCATAAGTAAACCTATGCCCAAACCGTACCCCAACCCGGTCCAAAACACGGATCGCCTGCTCCATAACTTCCGGCCCAATCCCGTCTCCCGGGATGATTGCAATTTTATAGTCCATACCGTCCTACCTCCCCTGCTTCCGCTTGATCGAGGCCAAAAGCCCCCCAGCTTCTATGATCTCTTTGATAAACTCCGGAAACGGCTCCGCCGTATACGTCTCATTTTTGGTCAGGTTTGTAATAACCCCGCTGTCAAAATCAATGCTGACCTCATCCCCCGCCGCAATGCGCTGGCTGGCCTCCGCACACTCCAAAATCGGCAGGCCGATATTGATCGCGTTGCGATAAAAAATCCGCGCAAAGCTCCCCGCGATGACGCAGGAGATGCCGTTCTCCAAAATCACAAGGGGCGCGTGCTCCCGCGAAGACCCACAACCAAAATTCTGCCCGCCCACCATAATATCCCCGGGCTTTACAGTCTTCAAAAAGTCCGGATCAATATCCTCCATACAATGAACCGCAAGCGCCTTTTTATCCGTAATATTCAAATACCGGGCCGGGATGATGACGTCGGTGTCGAGGTTGTCGCCGTATTTGTGTACAAATCCTTTTGCTTGCATGCTTCTCTCCTCCTATTTTTCGTTCCCCCGCCATAGGCGGTGGAAACATAGAAATATCTTACACTACCCTTGGGTCGCTGATTTTTCCTGTAATCGCCGATGCCGCCGCCACCTGCGCGCTGGCGAGATAGACCTCCGAACCGACATGTCCCATCCGCCCGACAAAGTTCCGGTTGGTTGTAGCCACACAGCGCTCGCCCGCCGCCAAAACGCCCATGTGTCCACCCAGACAGGGTCCGCAGGTCGGCGTAGAGACGGCACACCCGGCCTCGACAAAGATTTTCGCATATCCCCGCTCAATGCAGGTCAAGTAAATCTGCTGTGTGGCGGGGATGATGATGCAGCGCACATTCGGGTGAATTTTCTTGCCCGCCAAAATCTCCGCCGCCGCCTGCATATCAGAGAGCCACCCGTTCGTGCAAGAGCCGATAATCACCTGCTGAATCTCCACCTCGCCCACTTCCCCAATCGGCCGCGCGTTCTCCACCAAATGCGGAAATGCGACCGTCGGCTCGAGCGCGGAGAGATCAATCTCCACCGTGCGTACATAAACCGCGTCAGGATCAGGCTCATAAACCGTATAAGGCCGGCTCACACGCCCCTTCAAATAAGCCTCCGTCACCGCGTCCACCGGGAAAATCCCATTCTTCGCCCCCGCCTCAATGCTCATATTGGCGATCGTAAGCCGCGCGTCCATCGAAAGCGAAGCGACGCCATCGCCGGTGTATTCGAGGCTCTGATAGAGCGCGCCATCTACGCCGATTAGACCGATCAGGTGCAAAATCACATCCTTACCGCTAACCCCAGGCCGCAACGCTCCGGTGAGTTTGACCTGGATCGCCTCTGGCACTTTAAACCAAGTCTCACCCGTTATCATCGACGCCGCCATGTCGGTAGACCCGTATCCGGTAGAAAAAGCCCCAAGCCCACCGTACGTACAAGTATGAGAATCCGCGCCGACGACGCACTCGCCCGGCGCGACAAGCCCCTGCTCAGGCAGAAACGCGTGCTCAATCCCCATAACGCCCACATCATAGAAATGTTTGATCTCATACTTCCGCGCAAAGTCCCGGCAGATTTTGCAGTTTTCAGCCGCTAAAATGTCCTTGCTTGGCGCGAAGTGGTCCATAACCAGAACGATCTTGTCCGGATCAGAGATCGTGTCAAACCCCGCCCCGTAGAACTCCCGAATCGCCACAGGCGCCGTGATGTCGTTCCCCAGAACAAGGTCCACCTTCGCCTGGATGAGTTGCCCCGCCCGGACCTCGGGCAGGCCCGCGTGGGCCGCTAGAATCTTTTGCGTCATTGTCATTGGCATGGTGTATTACTCCTTCCTCAATCTATTGACTGCTGAAATCAGGGCGAGTGTGGAAGCCGTGGTAATGTCATGGTGCACACCCACGCCCCAGAAGGGCCTTCCGTCTCGATCCGAGATGTTCACATAAGCGGCGGCGCGGGCGTCAGACTCGCCCTCTATCGCGTGCTGCGCATAGTCGTTAAACTTGAATTCCAATTCCGGATAAGCCCCGCGCAGCGCCTGACTACCCGCGTCAAGCGACCCATTCCCCCGCCCGGTAAGCTGATGCGGCTCGCCCTGGACAAGTAAATCCACCACAGCGACCGTTCCGCCCGCTTCGCGCCTCCAGTCGATATTCCGAAGCGTGATCGGAGCCTCGACATTGATATAAGCCGCGGCAAAGGCCTCCAAAATCTCCTCAGGGCTAAGCTCCTTATGCGCACGATCAGAGACGTCCTTGATAAAATATCCCACTTCTTGCCGAAGCTCTTTCGGCAGATGATATCCGAAGCGGTGCTCCAAGATGTAGGAGATACCCCCCTTGCCGGATTGGCTGTTAATCCGAATCACATCCGTCTCATACGCGCGATTGACGTCGGACGGATCCAGCGGCAAATAAGGCACCGTCCAGTGCGCTTCTCCCTTCTCCTTGCGATATTCCAATCCCTTGGCAATGGCATCCTGATGAGAGCCGGAGAAAGCGGCGAAGACAAGCTCCCCCGCATAAGGATGCCGCGGCCCGACAGGCAAGCCGGTGGCCTCCTCATAGACGCGCACAACATGCGGCATATCCACAAGATCAAGCCCCGGATCTACGCCGTGAGTGTAGAGATTAAGCGCCAAGGTGATGAGGTCCACATTCCCCGTCCGCTCTCCGTTGCCAAACAGCGTCCCCTCCACACGATCCGCCCCAGCCAGAAGCCCCAGTTCAGCCGCCGCGACCCCGGTCCCCCGATCATTGTGCGGGTGGAGCGATATCACAACATGCTCCCGGCTGTGCAGATTGCGATTCATGTAAGATATCTGCTGCGCATATACGTGCGGCATAGAATTCTCCACAGTAGCGGGCAGATTGATAATCACCGGTCGCGCCTCACTCGGCTGCCAAATATCAATCACCGCGTTGCAGATGCGCAAGGCAAACTCCGGCTCCGTACCCGTAAAACTCTCAGGCGAGTACTGGAACGTAAACTGCGTCTCCGGCATCTCCGCGGCATATGCGTTAAAACACCGCGCCCCCTCCTCCGCAATCGCGATAATCTCCTCCTCCGACAGCCGAAACACCTGCTGCCGCTGCGCGTGCGAGGTGGAATTATACAGATGCACAATCACCCGCTTGACGCCCCGAATCGCGGCAAACGTCTTCTCGATGATATGCGGCCTCGCCTGCGTCAAAACCTGAATCGTCACATCCTTCGGAATAAGATTCTGGTCAATCAACGCCCGCAAAAACGCGTATTCCGTCTCAGAGGCCGCCGGAAACCCGACTTCGATCTCTTTGAACCCAATTTCGAGCAAAAACGCGTAATAAGCCAGCTTCTCCTCCAAACTCATCGGCGTCAGGAGCGACTGGTTGCCATCCCGCAAATCCACGCTGCACCAGATAGGCGCCTCCGTCAGCCGATCTTGCGTGACCCAATCTGTATGACCCAGGGGCGGCAGATGATACTGAGGCCGATATTTCTCTACATGTTTCACTGGTCTAATCCCCTCTTTCCGGAGACAAAAAAGCCCTCGTCTCCTGTAAATTCAAGAGACGAAGGCATACAATGCTTCCGCGGTACCACTCTTGTTGACGTCTATCAACGCCCACTCGTAAAGGTTTGCACTCCGGGGTGAGACGCAGTTGTCACCAGTACGGCCTCGCACCAACCGGCCGCTCTCTGAACTAGTGGTATTCACTGCACATTCCCATCATCGTGCGCCATATTTTATTTTGAAACTCAGAATACTCTCTTTGCCGCCGCTTGTCAATACCGAATTTCAGCCCGCGCTCAAACTTTCTCTTCCTATCCAGGCAATTCGCTCACAAAATAACATTTAGCAAACTCAATAAATTTCAAAAAACCAAAATTTTATATTCATGACTACACTCAAACAATCATCTCCATAGCTTAACGTGCCCCTGGTCATGAAACTGCTTGAGCAGCAAAAACACCATCGGAAACGTAATCATCCCCAGCACCCCCACCAAGCGAAATCCCAAATACATCGCCATCAGAGTCGCCACCGGATGAAGCCCGAGCTGCTGCCCGATAAAGCGGGGTTCCATAAAGCTATGGGTAATACTCACCGCCGCGTAGGTCAGCGCAAGTCCTATGCCGAGAGTGAAGTTCCCGCCGAGCAGACTAAACAGCGCCCAGGGAATCAATACTGTCCCCGTCCCAAACACCGGCAAAGCGTCGATCACAGCGATGAGGGCCGCAAGCAATATCCCATACGACACCCCCAGCGCAAGAAACGCAACCGTGAGCAGCACAAAAGTCACCCCCATGAGCTTGATCTGCGCCTTGGCCCACTTCCCCAGTGTGGAGACAATATCCCGCCCCAGTCCCCGCGCCCGCTCATGCCACCGCGCGGGGATCTGCCGGAGCAAAAACTCCGTAATCTGCGGATAACTCACACTCATAAAGATCACACTGATCGCATAGGTGAGCACAAACAGCAAAAACCGCGGAAACGCCGCCGCGACAGACGCCGCAAAACTCACGAGCCCCGCCGACAACTGCCCCGGCATCTCTTCCAGCATAGACGCAAAGCTGTCAATCGCCGTCTGTATCATCGCCTGCGTCTCCACCGGGGCCGCGATGACGAAGTGGTACAAAGACCGCTCCAGCCGCCCAAACATCTGCCCAAGCTGCCCCGCAATCTCCGGTAAATTCCGCGCAAACGTCCCTATCCCATTCACCAGCTGACTGATAAGCAACCCCACCAAACACAGCATCAGGCTGAGTATCGCTAGACTGCAAACCGCCGCCGCAAAGCCCCGCCGAACGCTCATCCGCCGCATCATCCACCGCACTGCTGGTTCCATAAGCCGCGCCGTGAGGAGCGCGAGCAGAAACGGCGCCGCCCAGGGCAGCACAAAGCGAAACCCCAGCCAAAGCGCCGCTATCCCCAGCGCGATATAAAGAACCCAAATCAACACCTGTTGATGCTTCGCCATGTCTCCCCCTTTCCGCTCCCTACTGCTTATTCAAAATTTGCCGCATTTATGTCCGATTCCCAATCTTGCGTTTGGACAAACTCTGTGTTACACTATCTGAATATACCCTCGCGAATCATCCCGCTATTTTTCCCCATGATTGATCGAACTATACTAAAAAGAAACGAGGCTGCGAGACATGGTGAAGATTGCCATATTAGGTCTGGGCGTCGTCGGCACCGGCGTCGCGGAGGTCCTGGCACAAAACGCGGAAAAGGTTTCCTCTTCTGCCGCCGATGAAATCGTCCTGAAATATGTCCTAGACATCAGAGACTGCTCTGGCAGCCCCTTTGCAGATCTCGTCGTACCCGATTTCGACCGCATTCTGGCGGACCCAGAAATCCGCGTCGTGGTCGAAACCATCGGCGGTGTCGGCGCGGCCTATGACTTCACAAAACGCGCCCTAGAAGCCGGAAAAAGCGTCGTCACCAGCAACAAAGAACTGGTCGCCGCACACGGCTATGAGCTGCTCACCATCGCCAAGGAGCAAAACGCAAACTACCTCTTCGAGGCCAGCGTCGGCGGCGGTATCCCCATCCTCCGCCCCATCAGCCAATGCCTCGCGGCAAACGAGATCACCGAAATCTACGGCATCGTAAACGGCACCACCAACTACATCCTCACCGAGGTCGCCAAAGGCGTCCCCTTCGAAACAGCCTTGAAAGACGCCCAAGCCCTCGGATACGCTGAGCAAGACCCCACAGCCGATATTGAAGGCCACGACGCCTGCCGCAAAATCTGCATCCTCGGCTCCCTCGCCTTCGGGCAGCACATCTATCCGAGTCAGGTTCCGACGGAGGGCATCTCCAAAATCACCCCCGAAGACATGCTTTACGCCAACAGCGTAGGCCGCAAGATCAAACTCCTAGGCCGCGCCCTCCGCACAGACAGCGGCAAGATCGCCGTCTACGTCGCCCCCCACCTCATCCACACGAGCGCTCTCCTCGCACACATAGACGGCGTCTGCAACGGCATAGACGTCCGCGGCAACGCCCTCGGAGACGTCCTCTTCTACGGCCCCGGCGCGGGCAAACTCCCCACCGCCAGCGCCGTCGTCGCCGACGTGATTGATTGCGCCAAGCACCTCCACGCCCGCAAATACCTCGCCTGGTCCAAAGGCGGCCCAGACATCGCGAGCGATCCCGGCACGCTGCCGTCTCGCTGGTATGTCCGCACTCCAAAGGGCGGCGACAAAGCGTTCGGCCCGGTAGAACACTTAAGCTGTGAAGGCCAGAACCCAGACCACATCGCCTTCCTCACAGGGCCTATCAGCCAGCAGGACCTCGCACCCAAACTCGCCGCCGCAAACGCCTGCTGCGCCTTCCGTCTGCTGGACTAATCTCATATGCTTGTAAGGGCGGATTTCATATCCGCCCATCGCAATATCAAAATTTCCTAGGAAAGGGGCCACATCCCATGTCACTGATCGTACAAAAGTTCGGCGGCTCCAGCGTCGCAGACGCCGAACGCATCCGCCGGGTGGCCGGCATCATCGCCGAAACCTATCAAGCGGGGAACGAACTCATCGTCATCCTCTCCGCCCAAGGCGACACCACGGATGAGCTCATCGCCAAAGCCGCCGAACTAAACCCCCGCGCCTCCAAGCGCGAGTTAGACATGCTCATGTCCACCGGCGAACAGGCCTCCGTCGCCCTAATGGCCATCTGCCTCAAAGGCATGGGCGTCCCCGCCGTAAGCCTCACCGGCTGGCAAATCGGCCTGAAAACCAACTCCGAATACGGCTCCGCCCGCATCGAGTCGCTCTCCGGCGACCGGATCAAAAAAGAACTCGGCCAAGGCCGTGTCATCCTCGTGGCGGGCTTCCAAGGCGTAAATAGCTCCAACGATATCACCACCCTCGGCCGCGGCGGCTCAGACACCTCCGCCGTCGCCGTAGCCGCCGCGATGGGCGCCGACAAATGCCAAATCTTCACCGACGTAGACGGCGTCTACACCGCCGACCCCCGCAAAGTCCCCGGCGCCCGCAAGCTGGACGAGATCACGTATACAGAGATGCTAGAACTCGCCTCCCTCGGCGCGCAGGTGCTCCACAACCGTTCGGTCGAACTCGCGAAGAAATACCACGTCCAGATGGAGGTCCTCTCCAGTTTCAAACCCAACACCCCAGGCACACTCGTCAAGGAGGTCACAAAAAACATGGAACAATTTGAAATCGCAGGTATCGCCAAGGACACAAACACCACCCTCGTCGAAGTCATCGGCCTCAAAGACGAGCCCGGCAAAGCTTTCCAGCTCTTCCGGCTCCTCTCCAACGCCAAAATCAACGTAGATATCATCCTCCAATCTTCCGGCTGCGGCGTCAGAAAAGACATCGTCTTCACCATCCCCAGAGCCGACCAAGAAAAAACGCTCGTCTCTCTGGAAGAGCACAAAGACGCCCTCGGCTACGAGCGCATCGCTGTCGATCAAGACGTCGCCAAAGTCTCCATCGTCGGCGCGGGCATGGCCTCCACCCCCGGCGTCGCCGCGCGGATGTTCGAAGCCTTGGCAGACGCGAAGATCAACATCAATATGATCTCCACCAGCGAGATCAACATCTCCGTCCTCGTAGCGGCCGACCAAGCAGACCGCGCGATGAATGTGATCCACGAGAAATTCTTCCCGCAATAGCCAAATGCAGGCAGAAGGGAGAATCCGATGAGTCAATTGCAAATGAACCCCGCAACCCGGAACGCGTTGGCCAACATGGACCTGTTCGCGTTCCTTCAGAGCTCACACGTCCCCAACAAAGCCGCCGCCATCCGGCTCGGCTGTTTCGGAGTGCTTCTTGCCCTCGGCCCCCTCACCGCCGCCCTGTTCCTCAATTTAGAGCGCGGCAGCGCCGTCATGACCTTCGCCTGGATCATCGCGATCGTCACGCTAATCATCGGCCTCCTGCTCCTCGGCATCGCCCTCATCGGCCTCCCAATGGCAAAAAAGAGACGCCAAGGCCTACTCCGCGACTTTGCCCTGATCGACAAAGCCCACGGCGGCCTCAAAAGAGCCACCAACCAAGTCCTCGCCGAACTCAAAGACGAAACCACCCCCGCCTACACCTTAGAGAGCGGCCAATACCTCACCAAAAACTGGCTCTTCAGCCTAGACGGCATGGCCCGCATCATCAACCTCTCAGACATCGTGTGCATCATCGGCATCCTAGATAAAGGTACCTACATCCTAACCACAGACGGCAGCGAACTCGAAATCAAACTCGGCCAAACTACAGGACAAGAAACCTTCAATCTCTTCCTTGCCGCAAACCCGCACATCCTATTCAACAAGTCCGAAGTCCCCCTCCCCGACGGCACCGTCGTCACCGCGGAGGCAGCCTACCGCAGCAAGGCGTTCCCAGCCATCTTAGCGGCCTATACCCACAGCAAACAATCCGCTGAATAATCAATCCACAAAAAGAGCCACCCCATCCGGGGTGGCTCTTTTTGTGGGTCCTGAACATTACTATGCCGTCTTCCAACGCTTCAGAGTGGGAATCCCCGCCTCGCATTGCTCTTTCGCGTCCTCCGGCGAAAACCCAAAGTCCTTCACCATCATAGCGGCAACGAATTCAATCGTCTCTTCCAGCGTGGCATTCGGATTTGTAAACGCGCCGCTATCGTAACAGAATTTGCAATAATCCGCACTTTTGCTCCCATTCGATTCCGTTCCGTACATCTCGTCGGTTTCCCCCATAGGCATACCGCAGCTTTCGCAAAACTTTTCTTGCATGATAACATCTCCTCTTTAGAATTTGTGGTTCGTGCCTCTGAATAACAGCATACCACACATAAGATGACAACAGCACGTCATGTTCTGGGCAAATATTTATTTTTTATTTTTTCGACATGCGCCAACAGTTCATCTCGCATATATTGCGGCTCCACTACTTCCACCGCAGTCCCATAGGAAAGGATATAGTCATAAATCCACTGCCCCAAAGCCGTACGCAGCGTAAATGAACCATCTTCGTTGACTGTTATGTCGCTTTCCGCAAACTCATCATAAATCCGATACTTTGCGTTTTGGGAAATGAAAAGCCTAACATGGATAAAGTCCGGAGGCGCTGCTTCTTCCACCGATTTCATTGGCGGTATCTCGTAATCGCCGCTATTAAACGACTGATCCAAAACCACCATGTTATTAATGCGCGTAAATTTAAACACCCGATAATCCTGTTCGGCTAAACAAAACGACTGCAAATACCACGCCTTCGATTTAAATGACAATTTCAGCGGATATACCTCGCGTCCCTTGTATTCCCCATATGGACTGAGATAGTCAAACGCCACGGCGAACTCGTGAATAATGGCATTTTTCAGCAATTCAAATTTCGCGTTGTCTACCTCGCTATGTCCCCACCGAGAAAAATCAACCTCAACCCACTCTTTGCTGGGGCTGGCAAAAAAGCTCCGTAATCTGCCCAGCACCTGTTCCGTATCAATAAACTCCGTTGCGGACATGCTTTGCAGAGAAAATAGAATTTGCTTTTGTTCCTCCTCTGAAACCAAAGTCTTGTTCAGCACAAAATTGTCCTGAATAAAAATGCCGCCGCCCTTCCCCTGTGTCGTATATATCGGTATCCCCGCCGTTGTCAGCGTGTCAATGTCACGCAAAATCGTCCGCTTCGAAACCTCAAAATGCGAAGCCAAATCATTCGCGGTGATTCGTTTCTGATTCATCAAAAGATGTACAATCTCAAACAGTCTGTTAATCTGCATAAACTCACCCCAGACACAGTATACCACAAGAACATGACAATATCATGTCATGTTAAAAATATAACTGCCCCTCTCGCCGAATCCCCAGAACAGCGCAGCCTAAAATCAGAAAAAGAGCCGCCCTCTCAGGCGGCTCTTTCTAACTTAGGACCACTCTCTATGCTTCGGCGCGTCAGAAGCCGCCGGACTCGGAACACTGGGTGCCGCCGTAGAAGCCGCCACAGGCGCGGTTCCGCGCTTCGCCCTATCATACGCCACAAACACCCGCCGATGCGGCTCCGTGCCCGAGGAATAGGTCGTCACGTTCGGCATATCCTGCAACGCCGTATGGATCACATGCCGCTCATAGGCGTTCATCGGCTCAAGGCCCATGTTCTTCCGATAGCGCACCACCTTCTCCGCCACCTTCGTAGCCAGACGGATCAGCGTCTCTTCCCGCTTCTTGCGGTAATTCTCCGCGTCCACATAAATCCGCGTCCGCTGGTCAATCCCGCGATTGACGGCATAGTTAGCCAGGTGCTGAATCGCGTCCAGCGTCTCGCCCCGCCGCCCGATGATAGACCCCATATCCGGGCCCTGGAGCTCAATGTGAATCGTATCGCCCTCTTCTGTCAGCACCGGCGTAGCGTCTGTGCCCATCCGCTCCAAAAGTCCTGCCAGGAATTGGCTCGCCCGCTCCGCTGTAGAACCCTCTGCTGGCTTTCCTGCTGGCACAGCAGCCCGGAGCGCTTCTTTCACCGCAACAGGTGCCGCCGCCTCTACAGCCGCGCCCCCGCAGCAAGCGTCGCTGCACACCGGCTCCGGCTCGTCTGTCATATAGGTCACCCGAACGACCGCCGGCGTGCCGCCGATCCCGAGCAGCCCGGCCTTAGCCCGCCGCACGATCTCCACAGACACCTCATCCCGATCTAGCCCAACCTTCCGTAAGGCGTTTTGAATCGCCTCTTCTTCCGTCTTGCCGGATACTTCCATGGACGTCTCGCGCATAGTTATCATTCCTTTCTATAGCCAACCGTCTGCAAGACGGTGCTGTTCTGCCATCCGTTCAGACCGAGCGCGACCAACCGATTCTCCCTACTTCTCTTCATCCTCGTCGAAGTCGTCGTCCTCGTAATCGTCGTCAGCCTCGTCCTCAAAATCAGCGTCATCGTCCGCGTGAAGCTCGACATCCGCGGTTTCGTCCGCGCCCAGCGCGACAGTCTCTTCCAAATCGCCATCCGCCTCTTCAGAGTCAAGCGTCATATCCTGCTCCGCTTCGTCTTCTTCATTCTCAAAGCGGTCCGGATCATAAGCCCGCCCTCTGGCAAACTTTCTATGGCCTTCCCGCGAGAGGTTCTCTTCCTTATCCTCCGCGTTCTCTTCAAGCTCCGCGGCCCGATTCTCAGCCAGACGCTGCCGTTCTTTTTCCCGCTCCTGAACCTGCTTTTTCTTCTTCGAAGTCCCTTTATTTTCCTGCGTAAGACCCTGCGCTTTCAGCTCGTCCGTCCGCTTTTTCTTCGCGTCAATCTCCGCCTGTCTTTCCTTTTCTTTGATCGCCTCTTCCGCCTTCATCCCCGCCAAAACCTTGGCAAAGTACTTGTTGATGACCACACCAAACAGCGCAAACGTCAGGCTGGAAGCGGTCCAGTAAAGGCTCATCGCCGCCGGGAAGGTAAAACCGATGAACAAGCTCATACCGGGCATCATCAGCATCATGGTCTTCATCATCTGCTGCTGTTGCGGCGTCTGGCTCATCGCCATAAAATTCGTCGCCATCATAATCTTCTGCGAAATATAGGCCGAGACAGCGGAGATCACCGGCAGCAGAAGCAGACCCCATTGCGCCGGCGTAGCGGCCACCTGCTCACCAAATCCAAACATACCGGTAATCACCCGATAGTCGGGCGTCTGTCCCAGGTCAAGGCCGAGGAAGTTCATGTTCAGATTGAAAATCTGAGGCACAACCGCGTGGAGTTGATCGAAATAGGGCCGAATATGGCCCGCCATCTCCACCTGATAGAGCGCCCCCGTCCCCACATAGATCCCCAGACCCTCCAAAGCGACCCGGAGCGCGTCAATCTGGCTCTGATCCAGCCCCATCAAATGGCTCAAAGGTTGACGGATAATCTGGAACATGAGCAGGATGATAATCATCGGGAAGATCGTCCACAGGCAGCCGCCGAGCGGCTTGATGCCATGCTCTTTATAGAGCTTCTGCATCTCCTGGTTCATCCGCATCGTATCTCCGGCAAATCTCTCTTGCAAGGCCTTAATTTTCGGCTGATGCAATGCCATGCCGAGGCTCCCCCGCTTGCTCTTGATATCAAAGGGAACGCGGAACAGGGCAAGAATCAGTGCCAAGGAGATCAAGGCCAATCCATAGTTATCAAAGAAATCGGACAGATAGCGCAGCAAAAATGCTAAAGGTGCATAGATAAAATCTGGCATACATCAGGCTCCATACAGCGCGCGCAATGCGCTCTGTAGCCGCTTTTCTTCGGCGAGCGGCACGCCGGAATCATCATATCCAATGTAGGGGCGAGCTGTGTTCGCCCGCGTTACAGACATCCTTTGCAGGAACGGCTATTCGCCGCCCAACGCCAAACACTAAGGCACCGGATCGTAGACATCGCAGTCCTTCCGGTGAAACGGGTGGCATCGCAGCAAGCGCCGGACCGTGAGCCAAGACCCCTTCACAGCCCCATACTTCTCCAAGGCCTCTATGGCATAGGCCGAACAAGTGGGCAGAAATCGACAAGTCGGCCCCCGCATCGGAGAAATAGACCTCCGATAAAACCGCACCAACGCAATGAGAACGCGCTTCATGACCCAGTCTCCCGAAGTCCCAACTTGTCCACCGTCCGAAGAAAATCAGCCTCAAGCTGCCGATAGGTAGCCGAAGGACTCTTCACCCGGGCCACGATCACAATATCAAACCCCCGGCGAACCTCCGCCTCGTGGAGCCGATAAATCTCTTTCAGCCGCCGCCGGACCTTGTTCCGAACCACCGCGTTACCCACTTTGGTCCCCACGGTAATCCCAAGCCGATTAGCTCCCCGGCGATTGGGTCTGCAATAGACAGCAAGCAGTCCCGTTGCGGTACTCTTTCCCGCGTTATAAAGGCGGCGAAACTCGTAATTTTGTCTGATGGAGCTGGTAAATTGCACGTTTCTCCACCTCAAAAGGGGCGCAAAAGGGCGCGTTAAGGTACGAATAAAGTACGGATTGGGTACGGATACATACACGTTTAGGGCGGTGAAAAAATCCCGCCCTGAAGAGTCTGTGTTTGTATTTAGTGCGTCAGTCTAGCGCGGCATTTCAGGCGGCGACGAGCCAGAACCTTCCGGCCGTTTCTCGTCTTCATACGCTTGCGAAACCCGTGCTCTTTCGAGCGCTGGCGCTTCTTTGGTTGATATGTGCGGGTCATCTCTTGCACCTCCTACTGAGCAAATCCCACGAGTCCATAACAAATCTCATGAGGCTATATTATACACGACAGATTGCTCCGCTGTCAATCACTTTTCAATATCTTCCCCCCTACACTTGCGCAGCGCTTTTCCTGCGAGAAACCCTTGCATTTTCCACATAGATGTGATAGCGTGTAATCATCAAATTGGGCAACACACCCAAAATAAGCAACGAGGAGAACTGAGCATGGTTACAAAATACCCAGCAGAGCCGTTCCGGATCAAATCCATCGAATACGTCAAAATGAACACCCGTGAGGACAGGGAAAAACTCATGAAAGAATGCGGCTACAACCCCTTCTTTCTCCACTCCGAAGACGTCTACATCGACCTCCTCACCGACTCCGGCACCACCGCCATGAGCGACAGACAATGGGCCGGCCTCATGATGGGCGACGAAGCCTACGCCGGCAGCCGCAACTGGTACCACCTAGAATCAATCGTCAAGGAGTATTTCGGCTTCAAATATGTGGTCCCCACCCACCAAGGGCGCGGCGCGGAGAACATTTTGAGCATGATCGCCATCAAACCCGGCCAACTCGTCCCCGGCAACATGTACTTCACCACCACCCGCTACCACCAAGAGGCCAACGGCGGCATCTTCAAAGACATCATCATCGACGAAGCCCACGACCCCGTCATCGACCTGCCTTTCAAAGGCAATGTAGACCTCAATAAGCTGCAAGCCCTCATCGACGAATACGGCGCACACCAGATCGCCTACGTCTGCGTCGCCATCACCGTCAACCTCGCGGGCGGACAACCCGTCTCCATGCAAAACCTGCGCGAAACATATGAACTCTGCCACAAACACGGCATCAAGGTATTCATCGACGCTACCCGCTGTGTCGAAAACGCCTATTTCATCCAAGAGCGCGAACCGGGCTACGCGAACAAGACCATCAAAGAAATCGTCCTTGAGCAATTTAAATACTCAGACGGCTGCACCATGTCCGGCAAGAAAGACTGCCTCACCAACATCGGCGGCTTCCTCGCGCTGAACGATGAAGACATGTTCACCGAAGCCAAAGAACTCGTCGTCGTGTTCGAAGGCATGCCCTCCTACGGCGGTATGACCGGCCGCGACATGGAAGCCATGGCCATCGGCATCACCGAATCGGTAGATCAGGCTTACATCGAGCACCGCATCAAGCAAATCCGTTATTTGGGCGACCGTCTCCTCGCGGCTGGCGTGCCCATCGTAGAGCCCATCGGCGGCCACGGCATCTTCCTCGACGCCACCCGCTTCTGCGCCCATCTACCACAGGAACAAATGCCCGCGCAAGCGCTCACGGCGGCATTATACGTTGAATCCGGCGTGCGCGGCGTGGAACGCGGCATCGTCTCCGCCGGACGCGACGTCAACACCGGCAAAGACCACATCCCCAAACTCGAAACCGTCCGCCTCACCGTCCCCCGCCGCGTCTACACCTACGCCCACATGGACGTCGTGGCAGACGGCTGCATCAGCCTCTACAACAAACGCGAGACAATTCGCGGCCTCAAATGGGTCTATGAACCCAAGCGTCTCCGGTTCTTTACGGGGCGGTTTGAGCAGGTGTAGTAACAAAAATGGCTTTCGGAAGTAAATTCCGAAAGCCATTTCGTTTTCCCCGTCCTTTTCGCGAAGCGAAAAGCTTTTTGCCGTAAGGAGTGCGCGTCAGTGTGCGACCGAAGGCAAAAAATAAAATCCCAAAGGGGCTTTGGAATTCACTTCCAAAGCCCCTTTCACCGATCTATTCCAGATCGAATGCAAGCATTCGATCTGATTTTTAATACATGCCACCCATGCCGCTCATATCAGGCATAGCGGGTCCGCCGGAGCCTTTTTCCACGATATCCGTCACAAGGCTCTCCGTCGTCAGCACCATCCCAGCGACGCTCGCCGCATTCTCCAGCGCACTGCGGCAGACCTTCGTCGGGTCAATGATCCCGGCCTCGACCATATCCACATACTCCTGCTTCGCCGCGTCAAAACCGAAGTTCGCCTTGCCGGAGGTTCTCACCTTCTCCAGAATCACCGCACCCTCAAGCCCTGCGTTCTCGGCAATCTGCTGAATCGGCGCCATCAGCGCGCGATATACGGTAGCCATACCCGTCTTCTCGTCGCCCTCTGCACTCGCGAGGAGCTTCTCCACAGCGCCAGCCGCCGCAAGGAAGCTCACGCCGCCACCGGCTACGATACCCTCTTCCACAGCCGCACGCGTCGCGTTGAGCGCGTCTTCGATGCGGAGCTTCTTCTCCTTCATCTCCGTCTCCGTCGCCGCGCCGACTTTGATAACAGCCACGCCGCCCGAGAGCTTCGCGAGACGCTCTTGGAGCTTCTCTTTGTCATACTCCGAGGTGGACACTTCCATCTCATTCTTAATCTGCTTCACACGCTCGCCGAGCGCCTCAGCCGTGCCGCCGCCGTCTACGATGATCGAGTGTTCCTTCGTGATCTTCACCTGCCGCGCCGTGCCGAGCATATCAATCGTCGCGTCACGCAGTTCCATGCCTAGATCGCTGGCGATCACCTGCGCGCCCGTCAGAACAGCCATATCTTGGAGCATATCTTTCCGTCTATCCCCAAAGCCCGGAGCCTTGACGCAAGCGCAGACAAAGGTGCCTCTGAGCTTGTTCAGAATGATGGTCGCAAGCGCCTCACCCTCAACATCTTCCGCGATAATCAGCATCTTCCGCCCGCTCTGCACAACGCCTTCCAGCACCGGCAGAATGTCTTGGATGTTGGAGATTTTCTTATCCGTGAGCAAGATAAACGGCTCGTCAAGCACAGCCTCCATCTTCTCATTGTCCGTCACCATATACGGCGCGATATAGCCCCGGTCAAACTGCATCCCTTCAACAACCTCGTTGTAAGTCTCCGCAGTTTTGGACTCCTCCACCGTGATGACCCCAGCCTGGCCCACTTTGTCCATCGCGTCCGCGATCAAGGTACCGATCACCTCGTCCGAAGACGAAATCGTCCCAACCACCGCGATATCCTTCGTCCCGCTCACAGGCTTGGAAATATTCTTAATCTCCGCCACAGCCGCGTTCACAGCCTTTTGAATACCGCGACGCATCACCATCGGATTCGCCCCCGCGGCGACGTTCTTGAGCCCTTCGCGGATCATAGCCTGCGCCAAAACCGTAGCCGAAGTCGTACCGTCACCGGCGACATCGTTGGTCTTCGTGGAAACTTCCTTCACGAGCTGCGCGCCCATATTCTCAAACGGATCCGGCAGATCAATCTCTTTTGCGATCGTCACACCGTCGTTCGTGATGAGCGGTGCGCCAAACTTCTTATCCAGCACCACATTGCGCCCTTTCGGACCCAGCGTGACTTTCACGGTATCTGCCAACTGATTAATGCCCCGCTCCAGTGCGCGCCGGGCTTCTTCGCCGAAAACAATTTGTTTTGCCATAGTGTTTACGTCTCCTTAAATAGTTAAATTTACTCTACGACTGCCAGAATATCATTCTGGCGCACGATGGTCAGCTCCTCGCCGTCCACCTTGACTTCCGTGCCTGTGTACTTGCCCGTAATGACAGTGTCGCCCACTTTGAGCGTCATCGTCACCTCGTTGCCGTCTACAATCCCGCCGGGGCCAACGGCCACGACTGTGTAGATCTGCGGTTTTTCCTGTGCCGCGCTCGCGAGCAAAATCCCACCTTTCGTGGTTTCCTGTGCCTCAACGCGCTTGATAATGACTCTGTCAGCCATCGGTTTGAGTGTCATGTCTTTCCCTCCATAATTTACTTTTGGTTGTGTTAGCACTCAATATCCGCGAGTGCTAACACAACTCTAATAATACTGGATGCACTCTGAATACGCAAATGGAAATTTCCCCAAATACCGGAAAATCTCCACATTCTAATCCAACCAAATCCATTTATCTCCCGACGAAGCCCAAAATCTACCATTTTCTCTATTTTTGTCCAACTTGCTCCGCCTCGACAAATGTGTTCGTTTCTTCCACCCCAAAACCTTGATATAAGAACCTGACCCACTAACGTCGCCAAAGGCAACGAGTGGGTACCCCAGAACCTTGTTGCTTCGCAATAGGCGGGCTTTGCCCGCCGTCATAGATCACATCAAGGGGTCCTCGTGAAACCTGCTTCACGGGGCAAAAAGAAGTTCACCGCTCCCGGCAAAAGCGTAAACGTGACCTCACGGCGGCGCAGGATTTCCCCGTCCACATTCACCACAAACTCCCGGTCCGCCCGTATTGTGATGGAGCGGTCTTTCGCATAAGCAAACAGCTCCGGCACTTCATGATACCGACCCGTCGCATACCTCTGCACCAGCGACACAACCCGCATACGAGACACCTGCTCCGCCAAGAGAATATCCAGCATCCCATCGTCCGGCACGGCCTCCGGCACAGGCGTAAACGCCCCGCCGTAACTTCTGCCGTTGCAGGCGCAGATGAGGGTAAACTTCCGCTTCTGTGTCCGACCCCCAACCTCCACCTCAAACTCCTCCGCGACCCCTTTGACGATATTCGCCACCAAACTCACCACATACGCCATCTTTCCGCGCACCAGAGGCCACCCGCTATACTTGTGGACATCTCCCCCCACCCGCGCGTCCAGCCCCACAGAGCAGATGTTGATCCCGTATCGCCCGCCCACGTCGATCACATCTAAGGGCATTACCCGCGCATCGAGCAGCCGTTCCAGGCAAAAGAAATGCTCCTTCCCCATAGGAAAGGTCTTGATAAAATCATTCCCCGTCCCGGCCGGAAAGTGCGTCACAGCCACATGCGCCTGTCCCACCGCGCCATTGACACACTCACTGAGCGTCCCGTCTCCGCCGCAGGCATAAACGCGAAGCGCCTCGCCTACCTCGGCGGACGCTTTCACCTTCCGGATCGCGTCCAACGGTCCAATGGTTTCATAGAGCTCCCACGGATCCGATTGCGCCTCCATCACCCGTAAAATCTCCGCCCGGACCTCTCCGATCCGCCGACCTCCACCCGCGATGGGATTGAGGATAAATAGATGCTTCATACAAACACGCTACTCTCACTTCTTCTCTACGTTTTACAGTTCGTCCTTCTCGCTCTGCCCACGGCTAAACAAGATTTTAAGGTTCCCGTTCCGGCAGCGCAGTTCGTCCATAAACGCCTTCGATATCACCGCTTCACGCATGGTAATCGAATACGTGAGTTCATACAAACTCCCCATATTGCTCGTCCTGACCTTTTCCAGTTCCGCCCCCTGCGTGTATTTCGCAAAGATGTCGTCAAACAAACTGTCGTAGTCCAAATCTTCCGGGATTGTGATACGTAATATCCGCGTCTGCGTCTCCTCCTGCCCAAACTGCGTGTATGTGAGCGCAAAAAAGACGCTTCCGAGTAAGACACAAAATACAAGCCCGTAAAGCAGATAACCCATGCCGGAGATAAACCCCAAGGCCATCGCAAAAAACAGGCAGCTAATATCCCGCGCGTTCCCCGGCACCGACCGGAAGCGAATCAAGCTAAACGCGCCTGCAACCGCAATACCCGCACCGATGTTCCGGTTGACGAGCATAATGATAATCTGCACCATCGCCGGCAGCACGACCAGCGTCATCGCAAGGGTTTTGCTATGCTTATTCCGAAACATATAAAGCAGCGCAACCACAAAACCAAACAGCAAGGATGTCACGGTACTAAACAAGAGGGCTTCCAGCGTTACCCCATCTGCCATGATGCTCCCGCTCCCAAACTCAAACATGTACCATCCTCCGCTCTCTTTGCTTTTGCATATAATCCATGTAACAGGTCCCAAATTTAGAGAAGGACGTCGGGTACACCTGATTCGCGCTCAGCGCCCGCGCCAACCACAACGGCATTCCGCCCGGCACTTTAATTTCCATGAGGGTCATCTCCGGCGGTAAAATCAGTGTCCCCTGGTCAGGCCGCCTAAAGTTCAAATCGTGCAGCCGATATCGGACATCCGTATCCAAAGTAACGCGCAATTCCTTGTCCGCCACACCCGAAAAAGCCCGCCGTTTATGGGAGATATACATCTTCTCCACAATCGGATTGCTCTGCAGATAATAACCCAACTCGCGTGATATCTGGGAAATCTCCTGCTCCACAAGCCCCCGTATTCCCCTGTCAGAAAACCGGTCGCCCGAAAACGCGATCCTGCGCTTATGTACAATCCCCTGGTGCTTTTTCTTCAGTTCCAGAAAAAACTTCGTACCGCGCGACGGCTCGCCATAACAGCGCAATCGCAGTTTTTCCTTATAGAGCGGCTTCTCCATAGACCTGCGTATGATGTCCCAATGCTCCGTGTCGTAATATAGATTCTGCACGAGATAGTCATCGAATCGGTCTAACGCCATCTCCCGTGAAAACACTTCCGAAAGTGCCGCACACTGCGCCTGCGTAATGAGATATTTCGCCTCATACCGCTTAAAAATACTCTGCAAGACAGCACCTCCCCGCAACCGCCGACAACCCTACCGATACATATACAACTGGCTCTTAATCATCCCATTATACAGCTTCCGCTTCTTATCCGCCTGCCGCCCAAAATCCCGCTCAAAATCAGCGTGCGCGGACAGAATATACATCTCCCAACCCGAGAGATTCCGGACCGCCTTGCCAAACTCCCTGACAATCGCCTCCGCCTCACTCCGCTCCAACACCCGCTCCCCATACGGCGGGTTCGTCACGATCACACCCTTCGCCGCCGGCTTCTCAAACCGCCGCGCATCAGCGACGGCAAAGCGGATATCCGCCTCCACCCCCGCCCGCCGGGCGTTCTCCTGCGCCAGCTCGATGCAATGCGGGTCAATATCACTCGCGAAGATCGTATAACTCCCATGAAACTCCTTCGCCCGCGCCGCCTCCCGGACCTCGTCCCAAAGCGCGGACGGTATCTCCGGCCAAGTCTCCGCCGCAAAGCGGCGATAGAGCCCCGGCGCACGATTCCGCGCGGCCAAAGCCGCCTCAATCGCAATCGTCCCAGACCCGCAAAACGGGTCCGCCAACACATCCCGTCCCCGATAGCGCGAAAGCGTCACCATCGCCGCCGCCAGCGTTTCGCGTAAAGGCGCGACACCGGATACCGGCCGATAGCCCCGCTTATACAGCCCAGCCCCTGTCGTGTCCAGATAAATCGTAGCCACATCGTCCCGAATCGCGAACTGGACCTGATAGGTCGCCCCAGTCTCCGGCATCCGCTCCACGCCATAGGCCCGTCCGAGCTTATCCGCGGCGGCTTTCTTGAGAATCCGCTGCGCGTCCGGCACAGACCGGAGTGTCGGCCCCAGCGCGTGTCCCTTGATCGGAAACGCCCCGTCCCGCGGCACAAACGCGGCCCAGTCAAGGGCCAAGGCCCCCTCATACAAAGCGTCAAAGCTCCGCGCCGGGAAACTGCCGAGCGTGATGAGCACCCGCTCGCCCGTCCGCAGCCCGATATTCGCCCGCACAACGGCGGTCCAGTCCCCGGAGAAATATACCCGTCCCGTCTCGGGCCGGACCTCCGTTACATCCATACGGCGCAGTTCATCCGCCACCAGTCCCTCCAGCCCAAACAGACAGGGGACGCAAAGTTCTAATTTCACAGGCCAAACCTCCTCATAAACAATTGACAAAACAAGTCAAAACCTCTCACCGTTCGCTCTTTACAACTGGGCCGCAAAACGATATGATACTCTCACAGCTTATCCAATGAACAAGCTCATATCTTTATCCCACAACCCTATTTCTTGGCGGACTGTCCTCGGGCAGTCCGCCCCCTCTTTATGTACGGACCAGCACTTCCACCACATTGCTGTTCATCAGACTATTCGGGATCAAAATCTGCGACCCCTCCTCCGTCCGAATCGCCGTATGCCGAAACCCGACCTCTTCAATCGTCCCGGTCAAATTCAGCACAGGGTATTTCACCCTGTCTCCGACGCGAAAGGGGCGAAAAATCAGCAAAACCACTCCGCTCACAATGTTGCCCAGCGCCTCTTGAGACGCAAAGCCCACCACGATCGCCACAATACCGGACCCCGCCAACACACTGGTCATCACCGCGTCCAACCCCGGCACATGCCGAAGCGCGGCTGTAATGCAGATCATGTAAACCACAGCCTTCGCGCCATAGCGCGCATACCGCAGGACAGAGACATCTTTGCCTTCCGCCTTCATCCGCCGCTCCGCCCTGATGAAAACAATCTGCAGCACCCGAATGAGGATCACCATCACGAGCAGAATCATTGCAATACTCAAAACACGCGTCGCCACCGCGACATTGCTGGTCCCAAACCAGTCATACAACATCTGCATCGACACCCCTCCTTCCGACTACTCTCTACAGCCTACCACAAAATGGCCCAGAGAACAATCAAAAGGAGAAAAAGCAAACCCAGTTGCGCGCGCGCACGGATCTGTGGTAAACTATCCCAGTAGTAATACACCAAGCAGAATGGGAGGATTTCACCATGGCCAATTACGGCAAAGGTTATTACGACGAAGACGAACAAAAACGAGAACAACTCCGCGGCAAAGGGCTCGCCGGCATCTTCGGGCTCATGTTCCTCGGCCTCTTAATCAGCGCAATCACTGCTTTCTTCACCGCCGAATCACCCCTCCTTTGGGGCCTGGTGTTCGCCACGGATTTTTATTTCCTCTTCCTCGCCCCCTTGGGCCTGGTCATCTTCGTCTTCCCTCGGGTCTGGACCATGCCGCCCGCCGCCGCGATTGGGCTATTTTTTGTTTACGCCATCCTCAACGGGCTCACATTGTCCGTAGTCTTCCTCTCGTTCAACATCGGCCTCGCCCTGGCCTTTCTCTCCACCGCCGGTATGTTCGCCGCCATGGCGGTCTACGGCGCGGTAACGCAGGCAGACCTCTCCGGCCTCGGCAGCCTCTTGATTATGGGCCTATTCGGCCTGATCGTCGCCAGTGTGTTGCACTGGTTCCTCTTCCCCGGCACCGCGTTTGACATGGTCCTCTCCTACGCCAGCATCGCCATCTTCCTCGGGCTCACCGCCAATCACGTCCAACGCCTGCAAAAGGCCATGGCCGAAAATCCCTCCACCGGCACCATGGTACAAGGCGCCCTGTACCTTTATCTCGCCTTCCTCAATATTTTCTTCGTCAAAGCCCGCCTCATGGGCGACCGCCGGAGGTAAACAGCGCCGCGCCAAGGACGATCGAAACCAACAGTACCGTGCCGCTCCGCAAAGCGCCACGGTACTATTTTTATTCCAGCGCGATCATCCGAAGCTCCTTCACCGGATCACTGATCTGATGCCTGCCCGAAAAAATTTCCGTCTCAATCGCGAGAAAAGAGCGCTTGCCCCGCAGCTGCTCCTCAAACACCGTCGGCGCTTGGTCGATCATGCTCCTGCCATGTTGCTTACAATAATATGTACCCGCGGGCATTGTCCTCATATACTTCGCCTTATCTGTATACGCCTGCAGCTCCATAAACACATAACGCGAAACCCCGCCGGGCGCGTATTCACACAAAAGTCCAAATTCCCAAGACTCCTGCTCCTCAGACCCAAGTCCCATCCCAATCTTCCAGAAATCTTTCGCCATTTCAAGTTGATCCACTTCGTCAAATGGCCGCGCAACCGGGTTCAAACACAAGATTTGCTCCGGCATCGTCCGCGTATAAACCGCGCCGCTTTTCTGATACTGTCCCGCCAGCAGAACCTGCCGCTCCATCGCATCAATGAATTTCATGCCCGTCTCTAAGCGCTTTTTCCGCTCCATGGCCGCCCCTCTCGCATAAGCCAGCAGCGCGACCATATCGACCACCATCCCCTTCGCGTCAATATACTCCTTGAGCACCTTGAGCGGCACATCCAGTTCGATGCAAAGCTGGATCATATCCGCGAGATACACCTGGTCAAAGGAGTAATAGCGGTAGCTGGAATCCGGGTCAATCAACACAGGCTCCAACAGGCCGATCTGTTCATAATAACGCAGCGACCTATGGCTCGCCCCGGTCAGTTTGGAGAGATCTCCAATGCTCAGCAACTTGTTTTTTCTACTCATTTTCGAAAAACCCCCTTGACTTTCACATGATGTCATAGTTTATACTAAATGAGTTCGAGACAAAAGTAAAGGAGAACCCTTCGTGTTTAAACTATTCAGACAAGCGGAGCTAAGCAGAATCAAACTCTGCATTCTGCTGATTTTAATTACGTTCCAAATCATCGGCACCCTCTATCTGCCCAGACTGACGGCGGATATCATCAACTACGGCGTCGTCCTGCAGGACCAAGACTACATCTTCCGCACCGGCGCCATCATGCTCGCCGTCGCCCTCGGCACCGGAGTCGTCTCCATCCTCAGCACCTACTTTTCCGCAGAAGTCGCGACCCGCTTCGCCCGAAACACCCGTCGCAGGCTGTTTCAGCATACGCAGGAGCTCTCCTACCAAGACTTCCGCCATTTCAACACCTCCTCCCTCATCACCCGCTCCACCAACGACATCGAACAGCTCCAATCCACCCTCAGCATGTTCTTCGACATGCTGCTCCCCGCCCCCTTCGTCATCATCATCGGCTTCGCGCTCACCTGGGACCGCGACCCGCGCATGGCGCTGATTATCCTAGTCACCATGGCGATTTTCCTGCTCATAGCCGGCACAATATTCGTCCTTGTATTCCCCATGTTCGCGAAAGTACAAAAAGGGCTCGATAAAATCAACGCCTATGTCGGGCAATATATCTCGGGCATCCGCGTCGTCAGAGCCTACAATCGGACGAAGCTCGAAGGCGAGCGCATGGATTCTTCTTTTCGGGACCTCGCCCGGCTCAACATCAAAATCAACCGCCTCTTCGCCGTCGTTATGCCGCTGGTATACATGGTCCTCAGTCTCTCGACAGTCGCCATCATCTGGTTCGGCGCCATCCGCATCGACTCAGGCAACCTGCAAATCGGCGACATCATGGCCATCATGGAATACACCATGAACATCCTGTTCTACGTCCTCATGGGCGTATTCGTCCTCATCTACATCCCCCGCGCCAAAGTCTGCGCCGCCCGGATCCGCGAAGTGCTGGATTATCGGCCGGAAATCACAGACGGCAAAGCAAAAATCAACAGCGGAGTTGAGCTCAGCCTCGAATTCAAAAACGTGGGTTTCCGCTACAAAGACGCGGAAAACCCCGTACTCCACAACCTCAATTTCACCTGTAACCGCGGCACAACAACCGCCATCATCGGCGGCACTGGTTCGGGCAAAACCACGCTCGCCCGCCTGATTCCGCGCCTCTTAGACGCGTCCGGCGGCCAAATTCTGTTCAATGGCACAAATATCAAAGAAGTCGCGCAGAAAGACCTCCGGGCGCGCGTCGGTTTCGTGCCGCAAAAGGCCTTCCTCTTCAGCGGCACCATCGCGGACAATCTCCGGCATGGAAATCCAAACGCGACGCTCAGAGACATGAAACACGCCGCCCACGTCGCCCAAGCAGACAGCTTCATTGAAGAGCTGGACGACAAATACGACTCCCACGTCGTGCAAGGCGGCCGCAACTTCTCCGGCGGCCAGCGGCAACGCCTCTCCATCGCGCGTATGCTCATCAAAAAACCAGACATCTACGTCTTCGACGACAGCTTCTCCGCCCTCGATTTCAAGACCGACGCGGCGCTCCGCAAAGCCTTGCGGGAGGAGACAACCGAGGCCATCGTCATCACCGTCGCCCAGCGCATCAGTTCCATCAAAGACGCGGACCAAATCCTCGTGCTCGACGAAGGCAAAATCGTCGGCCGCGGAACACATAGAGAGCTGCTCGCAACCTGTGAAGTCTACCAGGAAATCGCGAAATCTCAGCTCAGCGAGGAGGAACTCCGGTCATGAAATCCTCCAACAAAGCCGTACAGCTCCTGCTATACATCCTCTCCGCCCTGGCCACATCCGCCTTATACGGACTATTCGCGTTCTTCGTGATCTACCGCGGCCTCGCAGGCGGCGAACTGTTGCGCGCATATATCTGGAACATCGTCTGCATCATCGCGCTCCTCCTGCTCGACAAGATCACAGAAGAGATGGAGGTCCCCAAAGGCCCCGCGCTTACCCGAAAAGCAAACTCCATGCGCCGGATGCTCTACGCCGCGAGCTTCATCTCCTTCAAGACGACACTCTATTTCTTCTACATCTTCGTCCTGATCGTCTCCCGCGTGTCGATCCTAGAGCCCGGCCTATTCATCCCGGAGTTCCAACGGTTTGTCCTCGCCATTGAGTATTGCCTCATCCTGCTCGTGGCGTTTGACAAGTTCATCGAATACCTGCTCAAAGACGACAAGCGAATCCAAAGAATCTTCAAAAAAATGAAACGAGAGGAGGCTGCCGCATGAGTGCGGAAAACAAAAACCAAACGTATGACGTAATGGACGCCGGCATGGAAATGTCCACGGAAAAGGCAAAAAATACGCGCAAAACGGTCCGCCGTCTCATCAGCGCATTGATGCCCCAAAAATGGAAACTGATCGCCGCCATCACCTTCGCCATCGCCGGTCAAGTCCTCCTGCTCCGCGCCCCCCTCGTCTTCGCCGACGCCATGAACCTGCTCTACACCGGCATCATGCCCGCCATCCTAGGGTTCGGCGAAATCGCGATCGACTTTACCACCCTCGCCGACCTGGTCCTCCTCCTCTGCGGGCTCTACGCCCTCAGTTCCCTCGCGATGTTGTACCAAGAGCGCATCATGGCCGCCGTCTCGCAGACGCTGGTCCTATCTCTCAGAGAGCGGCTCGCGAGAAAGTTGGAGCGCGTACCCCTCAAATTCTACGACAACCACAAAAAAGGCGAAATCCTCAGCCGCGTGACCAACGATCTGGAACGTCTGAACGAGATTTTGTCTCAGGGCATCATGCGCCTGTTCACCTCCATCATCGTTATCCTCGGCGCGCTCATCCTCATGTTCCGGATCAACTGGATTCTCACCCTCATCGCCATCGGCGCCATCTTCGTCGGCCTGATCGTAACCGCGGTCGTCAGCGGCGTCAGCAACACCTTCTTCACCAACCGCCAAGTCTCCATGGGCAAATTCAACTCGAAGATTGAGGAAAGCTTCTCCGGCCAAGTGGAAATCAAATGCTTTAACTTGGGCCAAGACGTCGCCAAGCAGACAAACGAGACAATTGACCAGCTTTACAAGGACGACAAAAAAGCCCAATTCATCATGTTCGCCATCATGCCCATCATCCGGCTCTTTAACCAAGTCGGTTACGTCGCCATCGCCGCCGTAGGCGCGTCCTTCGTCATCACAGGCCGTCTCAGCATCGGCAACTTCCTCGCCCTCTTTCAATACGTCCAAATGTCCGCCGAACCAATGACGGAAGCCACCTTCATCCTCAACTCCCTCCAGTCCGCCTTCGCCTCCGCCGAGCGCGTGTTCGAACTGCTGGACGAAGAAGAGGAAGTGGCAGACAATCCCAACGCCAAGAAACTCCTGCACCCGGAGGGCAACATCACCTTCGAAAACGTCCAATTCGGCTACGGAGACGAGCTTCTGATGAAAGGCGTCAACTTCCAAGTCAAAGCCGGGCAAAAAGTCGCCATCGTCGGCCCCACAGGCGCGGGTAAAACCACCCTCGTCAACCTCCTCATGCGCTTTTACGAAGTAGGGGGCGGCTCCATCAAGATCGACGGCGTAGACACCAGAGACTTCAAACGCAAATACCTCCGCTCCCTCTTCGGCATGGTGCTTCAGGATTCGTGGATTTTCGACGGCACCGTCGCCGAAAACATCGCCTACGGTCGGCACAAGGCCAAACGCTCCGAGATCATCAACGCCGCCCGCGCCGCCAGAGCGGACTATTTCATCCGCACCCTGCCGCAGGGCTACGACACCGCGATGGACGACGAAAACGCCAATCTCTCCCAGGGCGAAAAGCAGCTCCTCTGCATCGCCCGCGCCATCCTCGCAAAGCCGCATTTCCTGCTTCTGGACGAAGCCACATCCAGCGTCGATACGCGGACAGAGGTCCACATCCAAAAAGCGATGGACACCCTCATGCGGGGCCGCACCAGCTTCATCATCGCCCACCGCCTGTCTACCATCAAAAACGCCGACATGATTCTCGTCATGGACAAAGGCGACATCGTAGAAGTCGGCAGCCACGACGAGCTGCTCCAACGGGGCGGCATGTACAGCGAGATCTACAACAGCCAATTCGCGTCATAACCGGGAGGTGACGACTTTGTTCCAAATCGACCTAAAAAGCCGCACGGCTATCTATACACAAATCGTAGATAACATAAAACGCCTCGTCGATTCCGGCATGCTTCGTCCGGACGAGGGAATCCTGTCTATCCGTGACCTGGCGAAGACGCTCACGATCAACCCCAACACCGTCAAAACAGCCTATCTCGAACTGGAAAATCAGGGCTATCTCTACTCTGAACGCGGTAAAACCTGGTTTGTCGCCACACCGGGCGCTGAGACACAGCGCAACAAATACGGCGACGTCGCCGGCATCTACGGGCGCATCCAGGCCGACATCCGGGAGCTGATCTTGCGCGGGGAAGACAGAGAACTCCTCGAAGACCTCATTGGCCTCGGCGAAAAACCGTTTATCGAATGCGACAACATCACGAAGCGGTTCGACGAGGTTCTTGCGCTGGATCATCTCCATTTGAGCGTCAAAAAGGGCTCTATTTATGGACTTGTGGGTGTGAATGGGTCCGGTAAAACGACCGTTATGCGTATCTTATCCGGCCTTTTACGGTCGGATAACGGGGCCATTCGCATCGACGGACTGCCGGATGAGTTCCATGATTTGACCATCGGTTACATGCCGGAAGACCTCTATTTTCTGCCCCAATACAGCCTCAAAATGCTGCGAAAATACACCCATAACAAGCACAAAAAGACCTGGAATGAGGCGCGTTATCAAGCCCTTCTCGCCCTTTTAGGGCTCAATGAGGATCAATTAATCAGCACTTTTTCGCGCGGAATGCAAAAGCAGGCCAGTTTCCTCCTGACCATCTCCGCCATGCCAGATATCCTGCTCCTCGACGAGACGCTTGACGGGCTCGACCCCATTGTGCGGCGGCTCGTTCTTGCGGAAATCATCGAAGATGTAGCGGATCGGCAAATGACGGCGCTTGTCTCTTCTCACAACATCGACGAACTGGACGGGATCTGCGACACCGTGGGAATTCTCAACAAGGGCCACATGGTCATCCAGCGGAATTTAGATGAGATGAAAACAAATGTGCATAAGGTAATCGTGGCCTTCCGCCCGGACCTGCTCACAAAGCGGTATCCTTACGACGGGCTCGAAGTACTCCACATGGAGGAATGCGGCAGTACGGATGTACTGATCGTGCGGGGCAAAGAGGCGGATATTTCGGCGCATCTCATGCAGTTTGAGCCCCTGGTCTACGAGCATTTGCCGTTGAAATTGGAGGAACTATTTGTCTACGAAAGGTCGGGTGATTTAGATGAAACCACTCGTTAGCGGGGCCTTGCTAAAGGAGCAGTTCAGGCGCTTTTGGCCCATTCTCTTCCTCACCGCCTTGGGCTATGGCCTCTTCCTCATCCTGCCGATCTATGTCCATTCGGGCGGGCGCGACCTCTATCGCAGCGCGGAGGTGATGCTTGACATCCTCTCCATGCGCCGCCCCTTCCTCCTGTTTGCGACTGCCGCCCTCCCCTTCGGCATCGCGATGCTGCTCTTCTCGCCGCTGTTTGACCGGCGGGCCGCTGAGGGCTTCTATCGCCTCACGGATACCAAGGGCCAGCTCTTTTGGAGCAACGCGCTCACTGGGCTGCTCTTGATCCTCATCCCGCTGCTCCTTTTGAGCGCGCTAATGCTTATCCCCGTGCGCTTTCCGGGTGTTATCGCTGGGTATGAGCCGCTGACTTACCCCACCGACCTCTTTTCCCGTGCGCTCACACGAGACAGTGTGATTAACACCATCCCTGTTGTAGCGGCGTTTTTCCTGCGGGCGGCGGTGTCTATGCTCTTTTACTTTGCCTTATTTCTCCTCGCTGTCTCTGTCGCGGGGAGCGGGTGGATTGCGGCGCTGCTCTGCCTGATTTTGCCTTTTGTCCCTATGCTGCTCAGTCGTTTCGGCACGCTCGTCGCCTCGGTTTATGTCTTTGGTTTTGACAGTTCCGGCATTCCCCCCATCGCCGAAGTCCTCGACTACGCCAATCCCTTGACTTGGCTTGTACAGACCATCCTTGGCGGCCTTGCTTATGTGTTCGGTGTCGCAGGGGTTCCCGCACCGGCGCCGGACCCCATCCTTAGCTTTACCAATCCGCTGACTTGGGGCTGGAATTGGGGTGCGGAGAGCCAAGCGTTGTATTTCGGCGTTTACGCTGTGAGTACGGTTGTCCTCTTTGGCCTCGCTTGCTTCGCGTTTACGCTGCGCAAGGCGGAGCGCGCGGGGGAACTGGTCGCGTTTCGGCCGCTCAGGTACATCTTGATCTTCCTGCTCTCCGTGGCGGGGATGGTCGCCATGGGGCGGTATTTCCAGACCCTGGTGAGCGGCAGATGGTTCCTCTATTACGGCTTTGCGCTTGGCTTCGTCCTCCTGTTCCTCATCGCGCAGATGGTATTTGAGCGGAGCTTCCGCATCCGCCACACACTGAAATGGCTCATGCCGATGGCCGGTATTGCCGGTGCGCTCTATGGCCTCATGCTCCTCGCCACGCTCTTCGGGGCGCGGTTTTATACGCAATATGTGCCGGAGGAGGCCCGCGTGTCCGGTGTGTTCATCAGCAGTGAGGCGCGCTGGGAGACTGGGGATAGTTTTGCCTCCGACCGGGAGACGATCCGCGGTGTGATCGCGCTTCATGCGCAGATCACCGACACCGAGGACAGCCGCCGGGCCGACATGCGCACCGCTTTCTGGCAATCTATCTCCGGCGGGGGTAGGCAGTTTGCGGACCTCGGCGGGGAATATTTCTTCCTCACCTATCGGCTCCAAAACGGCGACCACATCTACCGGCGCTACGCCCTGCCGGGCGATTTTATCGAGGCCCTCAGCCCGGACCTTCGGGCGCTCATCGGCACAGGCACAGAGGAGACGCCGCTCCCCTACCCGGTGTTTGGGAATCCGGACGTGGTCGAATCTGTCTGGCTCCGGTTCTATCTGCCCGGGGAGGACCCTTTTGCGGTCCCCGTCGATGATCCGGCGCAGATCATCGCGCTCTTCAACGCCCTGCGCCGCGATATGACCGCAGACAGCGGCGAGGGCGAACCTATGCTGGTTGTCCGGATCAATGTCGGGGAGGCATATACGGAGGCGTATGCGACGCCGGAATTTACCTTGGTGTATATCAGCCATACGATGGCTTGGCTGATGCAGCAGATGTAGGAAAAACAGAACGCCCCTCTATGAGGGGCGTTCTTTGTATCGGATTTCGTAGGCGCTAGGCTTGCTTGGCCTGTTCGATGAGCTTCAAGGTATCTTCTAACTGTCTCTGGATTGCAAGCATATTCAAAAAAAATATCGTGATACATGGTTTGGTTATGATTCGCAGTATCTCTGAGCTCCCGCATCATCTGATTTATCTTTGCCCCCGCTTTGGTCAACGCTTCGTTTTCCACAGGTTTACTCCTTTCCTCGGTGATAGCAGACCCCACCGCGGGCCAATAAGAAAAATCGCAGCATAGGTAAAATTACCCATACTGCGACATGAAGTCAATTTCACGGACCATACATGTGCCTTGTGATATAGCGAAGAGTGTGCTATACTGGGACATGCGGTGGGGCCTGCGAAGGTCATGTATGGGTGTGTATGGCACCTGTAACCGTGGGGAGTTCCCGCTCGCCCATGGCCACCGCTCGATTATTTCTCGGCTTGGGGATATTGTATCACGGAGTCCGCGGGAATGCAAGGGATTTCGGCGAAATGGGGCGGGCGGGGTAGAACCCCGCCCCTACGAAGGGCAATACACCCAGCCGCAGAACCACCACCGCACAAGAACACGCACGCCCGAAAGCGACATAACCCTCCGCCGGCAGGCGGAACCCCAAACCCAGAACGCGCACAAACCAAACGTCAAAAGGAAGAGATTCTTAAGAGAAACTGCGTTTCTCTTAAGTTATTTTTTGCCTACTTTTTTGTCAACACAAAAAAGTAGGTCGCCTCAGCGAAACGAGCGCAGCGAGCCGCAGGCTCATAAAAAACAGTTCACCCAGTTCAACAGAACAAACTAAAATAAAGAACAAGAAGAATCCCCGCAAAGCTGATGCTTCACGGGGATTCTTCTTGGAGCTGTTACCCGGATTTGAACCGGGGACCTCATCCTTACCAAGGATGCGCTCTACCGACTGAGCTATAACAGCGTTGGCGACCCAGAACGGGCTCGAACCGTCGACCTCCAGCGTGACAGGCTGGCGTTCTAACCAACTGAACTACTGGGCCACAAGACGAAGTTCATTATACTAAGAAACCGAGGACGCTGTCAAGCCCTTTCGTCGAAAAAGGGGTCGGTCTACTCCTTCCCCTTTTCTCGCTTCCGGTCCAACAGCAGATTTGCCGCCAGCCCCGCTGTCACCAAAACACCGCCGAATAGGATCCGGCCGGAGAAGGCGCCATCGAGCAGGGCATCGACGAGTACGCCGGTGAACACTTGTCCGATGAAGATGAACAGGGTGAGGAAAAAGGCCGAAATCTTGAGTACGATGATGTTGCTGAGCGTAATCACCGTCACCCCGATGATGCCGCCGATGTAGACATAGAACCCAGATGTGGGCCAGAAGCCGATGAGTGGGGTCTGCCCGTCTCCCAGTAGCCAAAATACGGGGAGAGAGACGGTGAGGCCGATTAGAAAGTGGAAGAATGTGCTCGTCTCGACATTGCTGACGTCGGCGAGTTTGGCGTTGAAGGTGCGGCTTAGCACGACGCCGATGCCTGTCGCGAAGGAGAAGACCACGGCTAGAAGCTCAAAGTCTGTGAGCATAGGCGCGATTCCGGCGAGGATGAGTACCAGTCCCACCAGCGTCCCCTTACGAAAGGGGTGGCGCGGTACGCCCCAGAGGCCGTAGTGGTCGATGAGTAATCCCGCGATGCTCTGCCCGAGGAGCACGAGCGCGAGGATCGCGGAGACGCTGATTCGACCGAAGGCGAAATTGTTCGCGATTGTGTTCATCACCCCGATCATCCCGCCGATATAGAACCACCACGGGTGCCACGCGGCGAAGGGGCGGGCGCGCTTCACGAGCACGATCGTCGCGATCAGGCAGAGGCCGACGAAGTGGATGAATACGGTCGCCCAGTGGAGGCCGTAAGTTTCAGACAGAGCGCCGTTGAGCGTAATCATAATGGCGATTAATACGCCTGAGAAAAGTGAGAGTAGATAATACATAGGTCGCCTCCTGTCTGTAAAATGTAGGGCGGCTATCAGCCGCCCGCGTGTTCGGATTTTAGTAGCCTGTTGTCTCTTCCCCGGCTAGGAGTTTTACCGCAGAGCTTGTGCCGAGACGGGCGCAGCCGAGGGTGAGGAAGGCTTCCATATCTTCCACTGTGCGGATTCCGCCGGCGGCTTTGATTTTTACGTTTGGGCCGATGTGCGCCTTAAAGAGGGCGATGTCTTCCAATGTCGCGCCACCTGTGCCGAAGCCTGTTGAGGTTTTGATGTAGTCCGCGCCGGCTTCGGTCACGCATTGGCAGAGGCGGATTTTTTCCGTTTCGGTTAGATAGCAGGCCTCGATGATTACCTTGAGGATATGATCCCCCGCCGCGTGTTTCAGCGCGGCGATTTCGGCGGTGACGAGGTCGAAGTCTCCGTTTTTTACGTCGCCGATGTTGATGACCATGTCGATCTCCGAGGCCCCGTCTCGGATCGCGGCCTCGGTTTCCAGGACTTTGGCCGCGGTGATGGAGTAGCCCAGCGGGAAGCCGACGACCGTGCAGACGGTCAGGGTGTCGCCGTATTGCTCCGCTACGCGCTTCACATAACTCGGCGGGATGCAAACGGAGGCCGTTTTGTGGAGCACCGCTTCGCCGCAAAGTACTGCGATCTCATCCCATGTGGCAGTGGGCTTTAGAAGCGTGTGGTCGACATAAGAAAACATCGTCATTTTATCCATCGGAGAGCCTCCTGTTTTGCGCTTTTCATGTTGCTTTTTCCAGAATCGTCCAGTATAATGGCGATTGTATAAGATGATACCGTTATAAACTCAAAAAGTCAACTTATACACGGAAAAATGAAGGATCAATCACAATACAGGAGGACGAAAAAATGAAAAAAGTACTTGCACTGCTTCTCGCGGCCCTGCTCGTGTTCAGTCTCGTCGCATGTACCCAAACTCCGGCTCCGACCCCGGCACCCCCGGCGGCAACCCCGACTCCGGGCGAGCCAAGCCCGATCACCCCGGAAGTGACCCCGGTGGACGGCATCTTCCTCGCCCTTGTCACCGATTACGGCACCATTGACGACGGCTCTTTCAACCAGGGTTCCTGGGAAGGCGTCGTCGCTTTTGCTGAGGCAAACGGCATTTCACACCAATATTTCCAACCGGCTGACATCACCACAGCGGCCTATATTGACGCGATTGAACTCGCGATCGTCGGCGGCGCACAGCTGATCGTCACTCCCGGCTTCCTCTTCCGTGAGGCGGTCTATGTGGCGCAGGACCTGTTCCCGGATGTCAAGTTTGTTCTGATCGACTCCACCCCGGCTCCTCCGGGCGGCGCCCCTGTGATCGCGCAGAACACCGTAGCGGTTCTCTATGCAGAAGAAGAGTCCGGCTTCCTCGCCGGTTACGCGGCTGTTATGGAAGGCCACAGAAGCCTCGGCTTCATCGGCGGTCTGCCGGTTCCGGCTGTTGTGCGCTTCGGCCACGGCTTTGTTGAGGGCGCGGAATACGCCGCGCAACAACTCGGCCTCGCAGCAGGCGAAGTTTCCATCAACTACGCATACGCAATGACCTTCTCCCCGGCACCGGAAGTACAAACCATGGCAGCCGCTTGGTTCAATGACGGCGTAGAGATCATCTTCGCGGCAGCCGGCGGCGCTGGCTTCTCCGTCATGGCGGCAGCCGAAGTGGCTGGCGGCCTTGTGATCGGCGTTGACATTGACCAAGCAAGCGCTTCGGAAACCGTCATCACCTCCGCGCTGAAAGGCCTCCAAGCTTCGGTCTACAGCATCATCACAGACTTCTTCAACGACGAGTTCCCGGGCGGCGAGTTGAAAATCTTCAACGCCGCAATGAACGGCGTCGGCCTTCCGATGGAAACCTCCAGATTCCAAAACTTCACCCAAGCTCAATATGACGCGATCTTCGCGCTCCTGGCTTCGGGCGAAATCGTTGTAAACGACACGGTCGAAGAAGGCTTCGGCCCGCTGGATCTCGACACTGAGCTGGTGAATATCATCCTCATCGGCTAAAAATCCGCACAATACAGGCAGGCTGGCGCAACCGCGTTAGCCTGCCTGTATCCGAAAGAACAATCAAGCTGTCCTTCTGACATGAATCATTTTTCGTGACGGAAGGGCATTTTTGAGGAATTACCAAGGGGGAGTGTCTATGTATATCATCGAGATGCGCGGGATCACGAAGGAGTTCCCCGGCGTCGTCGCCAACGATGACATCACATTGCAACTGAAGAAGGGTGAAATCCACGCGCTGCTCGGTGAGAACGGTGCAGGCAAGTCTACACTCATGAGCGTGTTGTTCGGACTCTATAAGCCCGAACGCGGGCATATCTACAAAAATGGTGAAGAAATTCGAATCACCGGCCCCAATGACGCGACGCGGCTCGGGATCGGTATGGTGCACCAGCATTTTAAGCTGGTCCACAATTTTACTGTGCTTGAAAACATTGTCTTAGGCGTAGAGACTACGAAAAACGGCGTGCTTCAAATGAAGGACGCCCGCGAGCGGGTGCTCGCGCTCTCCAAGCAATACGGCCTAGAGATTGATATAGATAAAGAAGTCGGGGATATCACCGTCGGCATGCAGCAGCGGGTTGAGATTCTCAAGATGCTTTACCGACAAAATGAGATTCTCATCTTCGACGAACCCACGGCTGTGCTCACACCGCAGGAAATCGAGTCTCTCATGCAGACCATGAAGGGCCTCGCGGCGGAGGGACGGTCTATCCTGTTTATTACGCACAAACTGGACGAGATTAAGCAGGTGGCGGACCGTTGTACGGTGCTGCGCAAGGGCAAGTTGATCGGCACGGTAGATGTACCCACCACCTCGAAGGAAGAACTCTCAGAGATGATGGTAGGCCGCAAAGTTGTGCTGAGTCTGGACAAGGCGGAGGCCCATGTCGGAGAGCGGATTCTCGAAGTCAGAAACCTCAGCCTGAAAAATAAGGGCAGTGAAAAGAACAAGCTCACCAACGTCTCCTTCGATGTCAACGCCGGCGAAATCGTCTGCGTCGCGGGGATCGAGGGCAACGGGCAGACTGATCTCGTCTACGCCCTCACAGGCCTCACCCCGCCAGACAGCGGCACGGTGACGATGATGGGCAAAGATATCACCAGAATGGGCATCCGCTCCCGCGGGAAGCTGGGCATGGCCCATATTCCGGAGGACAGGCACAAACACGGCCTCATCCTCGACTATACCCTCGCCTATAACGCGATTTTGGAGCGTTATTATACGCCGCAGTTCCAGACATGCGGATTCCTTAAGCAGGGCGAAATTCATGCCTACGCGGACCGGCTTATTGAGCGGTTTGATATTCGCTCCGGATGCGGAGCGGATACTGTGACGCGCTCTATGTCCGGCGGCAACCAGCAGAAGGTCATCGTCGGCCGCGAGATTGACAGAGATCCCCATCTGCTCATCGCCGTCCAGCCCACACGGGGACTGGATGTCGGGGCGATTGAATACATCCACAAGCAACTCCTCAAACAGCGCGACGAGGGTAAGGCGGTTTTGCTCGTCTCGCTTGAACTGGAAGAGGTCATGAACATATCAGACCGCATTTTGGTCATGTACGAAGGCGAGATCGTCGCCGATGTAGATCCGAAAGCGGTTACCTATCAGGAGCTCGGCCTCTACATGGCGGGCGCGAAGCGGGAGGTGGGCAGATGAAAAAGCGTAGATTTTCCGGTGAGAGCGGCCTCAGCGTTCTCTCCTCCGGGGTCGCGGTTATTGCGGGCCTCGTGGTCGGCCTCATCATTCTGCTCATCACAGACGCGAGCCAGGCGTTTCCCGCTTTTCGGAGTATCTTGACCTTTGGTCTGCAATCTTCGCGTAACTTTGGTGAAGTACTCTTCTTCGCAACGCCGATTATTCTGACCGGCCTTTCCGTCGGCTTCGCTTACAAGACGGGGCTGTTCAACATCGGCGCCAGCGGGCAATTCACCTTCGGCGCTTATGTCGCGATCTATATCGGTGTAGAGGCTACGTTTTTACCGCCGGCCATCCGCATCATCGCCTCCCTCCTCGGCGCGATGCTGGCGGGCGCGCTCTGGGCGGCGATTCCGGGACTGCTCAAAGCTTATCGCAATGTACACGAAGTCATCTCCTGCATCATGACCAACTGGATCGGCATCTTCCTCGTCAACTGGCTCATTCTCAACACCATCTTCGACGCGATGCGTAACTCTACCCGCCACGTCCCGGTGGACGCCAATATGCCCGGCTGGGGCCTCGGGGCGTTTTTCCAGGGCGACGCGCTCCGGCCCTCTAGCGTCAACTCTGGCATCATTGTCGCCATCGTCGCGGCAATCCTTGTTTACATCATCCTAGAGAAGACAAAGTTCGGCTATGAGCTCAAAGCTTGCGGCTTCAACCAAAACGCCGCAAAATATGCCGGGATCAACGAAAAGCGCAACATCATCTTCTCCATGATGATCTCCGGTGCGCTCGCCGGCCTCGCGGGTGCGCTCCATTTTCTCTCGGGCGCGGGTATCACGATGAACGTAGCCAACGTACTCGCCCCGCAGGGCTTCACTGGCATCTCTGTCGCGCTCCTCGGATTAAATAACCCCATCGGCATCATTTTTGCGGGCATTTTGATCGCTTATCTGCATCTCGGCGGTTTCCAGATGCAACTCTTCGGCTTTGTGCCAGAGATTATTGAGATTGTCATCGCCGTCATCATCTACTTCTGCGCCTTTGTGCTGCTCATCAAGTTGTTCTTCGCGAACCGGGCGAAGAGAGCGCCCCTGCCGGACCCGCCCGTCAGTGCCGGACCGCCGCCCGGCGAGGGAATGGATCCCCCGCCTGACGAACGCTAGGAAAGGAGCAGCAAACATATGGATACGATCTCTTTCGTCATGCAACAGACCTTCTTCTTTATGATCCCCCTGCTGCTCGTAGCTCTCGGTGGTATGTTCTCGGAACGTGTGGGTATCGTCAACATCGCTCTCGAGGGCAAGATGCTCATGGGTGCGTTCACCAGTATTTTCTTCATCAATCAGGTGCAAAACTCTGATCTCGCCATCTCCGGCCAGCCGCTGCTGGTCCTCGCGCTCCTCGTCGCGGCGGGAACCGGGGTCATCGTGGCCTTGTTCCACGCTTATGCTTCGATCAACCTCAACGCGAATCAGATCATCAGCGGTGTGGCGATCAATATGTTCGCCCCCGCCTTCGCCATCTATGCCGCCCGGATTTTTGGGGATACGCAGCAAGTGTTCTTTCAGAACCAGTTTCATATCCCTAGCGTGCCGTTCTTTGGCAGCATTCCGATCCTCGGCCCGCTCTTCTTTCAGAACACCTATTTCACGACCTATCTCGGTTTTGCGATCCTCTTCTTCTCCACCTTCGTGCTTTATAAGACCAAATTCGGCCTCAGGCTCCGTGCCTGCGGCGAACATCCGCAAGCGGCTGACTCTGTCGGTATCAATGTCTACCGCGTCCGTTACGCCGGTGTTTTGATCTCTGGCGCATTGGCCGGTATGGGTGGGTTGATCTTCATTGTCCCCACCGCTGTCGCTTTCAACGCCACGGTTTCAGGATACGGATTCCTCGCCCTCGCGGTACTCATCTTCGGCGCGTGGAAGCCGATGCGGATTCTTTTCGCGGCTTTCTTCTTCGGCCTCTTGCAGGCCATCGCCGCGGGCCATTCCGGTATCCCTTTCTTGCGCGATTTGGGTATTCCCATGCAGTTTTACTCTATGGTACCCTTTGTGGCGACGCTCGTCGTATTGGCCTTTACTTCCTCAAAATCCGCCGCCCCGAAAGCGGTGGGGCAACCGTATGATAAGGGTGTACGGTAAATCGTACATTTTATCTTGAAAAGCGCTATTCGGCACATAATAAAGCCGAATCCGCCCACTCACGAAAGGAGTCACTATCATGACAGACCAACAACTCATCGACCTCGCCATTGAAATGAAATCCCGCGCTTACGTCCCATACTCCAACTTCCACGTCGGCGCCGCTCTCCTCTGCGAAGATGGCACCGTATCCCTCGGTTGTAACGTCGAAAACTCCGCTTATGGCGTGTGCATCTGCGGTGAGCAGACTGCCGTCGTCAAGGCGGTCAGCGAGGGCAAGCGGAGCTTCAAGGCCATCGCCGTCGCCGGAGACAGCGATGGCTACTGCCTCCCCTGCGGGGCCTGTCGTCAGGTCCTCAGCGAATTTGTCGGGCCTGACTTCCCCGTCATTTGCGCCAACAATGCGGGGGCGTTTCATCGCTTCACACTCGGCGAACTCCTCGCGCATTCATTCCGTCTGGAACGGTAGTGGCGAACCGTGTTCGCCCGCACTGCCGCCACCAAAACAAACGGACGAACACAGTTCGCCCCTACAAGGCACGATATAGAAAGGCAGGTGTCACTATGGATTTGACCAAACGCATTGAAGAAGCTACCGCTTATGTACGCTCTAAACTCGGCGATGTTCAACCCGAAGTCGGCCTCATCCTCGGCAGCGGCCTCGGCGGCTACGCGGACGATTTGGAAGACCCCATCATCATCCCCTATGCCGACATCCCCGGCTTTTTCGTCTCCACCGTCGTCGGCCATAAGGGCCAGCTCGTGGCGGGGCGGCGGCAAGGCGTAACCGTTCTCGCCATGCAGGGCCGGTCGCATTACTATGAGGGCCACACGCAGCAAGAGATTACGCTCCCCGTCCGTGTGATGAAACAACTCGGCATCCATACGCTCATCATCACCAATGCCGCCGGCGGCGTCAACGAGGCGTTCGCGGAAGGCGCCTTGATGGTCATTCGGGACCACATTAACTTCTCTGGCCAAAATCCGCTCATCGGCCCGAATTTGGCTGATTGCGGCCCTCGGTTCCCCGCGATGACGAAGGTCTATGACAAGAACTTGCGCACGCAAATCCTCACCAAAGCTGCCGCTGAGGGCATCGCGCTGAACGAGGGCGTATACATGATGTTTTCCGGTCCCAATTATGAAACCCCGGCCGAAATCCGCTTCGCCCGAACCATAGGCGCGGACGCGGTGGGCATGTCTACCGTGCCGGAGGTCATCGTCGCGGCCCACGCGGAGATGCGGGTGTTTGGCATCTCTTGCATCACCAACATGGCGGCGGGCATGGCGGATGAGCATCTGTGTCATGCCGATGTGGAAGAGGTCGCCAAGCGCGTGCGCAGTACGTTTGTCCGCGTGCTGGACTTGGCCTTGGAGACGATTTAACATCATAGAGACGATCGCCCCGATCGTCCGCCGTTTCGATTGCGCAACATAACAGGACACGGGCGGTCGTGGTCGGCCGCCCCTTCAAGGAGAAATAGCCATGGAACCTTTATACCACATCGGCTTTGACGATACGCATGGCGCGAAAATCGCCATCCTGCCCGGCGACCCCGGGCGGGTCGAGAAAATCGCGCAATACCTCGATAATCCCCGCTTCCACCACCAAAACCGGGAATATACCACCTGGCTCGGTGAACTCAATGGTGAGACTGTCATGGTCATGTCCACCGGCATGGGCGGCCCCTCCACGGCGATCGGCGTGGAAGAGCTGTTCATGACCGGCGTCCGCACCTTCATCCGCGTCGGCACTTGCGGCGGGATGGCGGAGCAGGTAATGGGCGGCGACGTCGTCGTCGCGACCGGTGCGATCCGGATGGACGGCACGAGCAAAGAATATGTCCCCATCGAATTCCCCGCCGTGGCGGATCTCGACATTACCAATGCCCTTGTACAAGGTGCCAAAAATCTTGGACTGACGTGGCATGCCGGTGTTGTACAATGCAAAGACTCCTTCTATGGCCAGCACTCGCCCGACCGTATGCCCATCAGCTACGAACTCAACAATAAATGGCAGGCCTGGATCAAAGCGGGCTGCCTCGCTTCGGAGATGGAGAGCGCGAGCCTCTACATCGTCGCCGCGACGCTGGGCGCGAAGGCGGGATGCATCCTCAACGTCGTCTGGAATCAAGAGCGCGCGGCGAAAGGACTTTCGAATCCCGAGTGCCATGACACCACCGCCGCGATTCGTGCCACCATTGAAGCTGTGCGGCTGTTGACGGCGAAGGCGTAGACCCACTCTCCCCGTCATTGCGGGTCAAGCCCGCAATGACGGGGGAATCCAGATATAAACACTTTGCGCCACCCAATGTCGGGTGGCATTTTTCCACCTCCCAGCACGAGTATAATTATAAATATAATGATAATCATTAAAAAATGCTTGACAATCGAAATCCGCCACGGTATACTGTGTTCATCCGGCGCAGGAAAACTAAACAATCAAAGGTGGATGTTCAAGTGGAATGTCAAAGAGAAAAACTTAGAGGCATCAGCAAGGTACTGCATATCACACTATGGCTCGTATTCGCGATTTCTATCGTCCTCGGCTCTATGCAAATATTCGCATACCTCTGGACCGTGCTCGGACTCCCCGGGGAGACGTTTCTCATCAATGGCGAGTCTGTCATGCTTCCGGCTTTCTTGCAGATCGGCGGGGTCAACCTATTCTACCGCTCTTTGTTCGAGATGGGGGGATTCGGCTGGCAAGCATCGCTCAGCACACTCCTCGCGTTGATTACCTTATTTATGGCGGAGAGAATGTTCAGGCAATTGCGCAATGGCGCGTCTCCTTTTTCCGAAGCGGTGATCCGCTGGTTTAAGCGGTTTGCCATCGCCTTCGTTCTCTTGCAGACGGGTACTAACGTCATCACCGTCACCTTCGCCCTCATTTTCTTCGCCATCAGCTATGTTTTTGATTACGGTCGCCTCTTGCAAGATGAGAGCGATACGACGCTGTGAGGAGGGAAGCATTATGTCAGATATAAAAAAAGTGAGCGGGGATTTTGCACCTCTTTCTCTTGGTGAAGCAGTCTTGGCGGCGGGCCTTGTCATCTACTGCGTCGCCCTCATGTTCAAATACGGCATCTCCTTGCAAGCGCAAGTCGATGAAACATTATAGGGAGGGATACATATGCCTATCATCTTACGCCTGGACCGCATGATGGCGGACCGCAAAATCTCCCTCAACGACCTCGCCGCGAAAGTCGGCATTGCGAATGTGAATTTGTCCAACATCAAGACAGGCAAAATCAGCGCCATTCGCTTTTCCACGCTCGAGGCAATCTGCGACGTATTAGATTGCCAACCGGGTGATCTTTTGGAGTATAAGCGCGAAGCGTCAAGCGAGGCAGAATAAAAGGAGCCACCCGATTACGGGTGGCTTTTCCCCTATTTTTCTACCAACTCCAAGGTTAAGTCCTTCACCCGCTGTTCAAAAAAATCTAAAAATACATCGTCATCCTGCAATGTCAGCGCCACTTCTCGCAAGAGGTTCGGGGTCTGCAGCAGGCGAGGAATCTCCTCCTCGCTCCATTCGCTCAAGGCCAAGACAGACCAGATGTCTTCCAGATAGGACTGTTTAGACCGCTTTGACAATTGCACAAGTTCTTTTTCCAACTTTTTCTCCAGGGCTTCTTTTAGCGTGATTATCATATTCCCACCCTCCGCTCTGCATATTATTTTTCTTACATCATATATTAGATGTCACTTGCCTGTCAATAGACTGTATCTAATATATTTATATCATGCTACCATATATACAAATGCACTCAGGGGGCATGTATATGGCATCTCCAAAAAGAGTTTTTACGTTGCGGCTGCATGATGAAGTTTTTGATAAAATTGAAGTTCTTGCAGACGAACAACATCGCTCCATGACAAATTTGATCGAATACATCCTTTTATCTTACCTTGCACAGCATGAGAGCGAGCACGGAGAAGTAAACGTGCCGGAATGAAGGATAAAAAACCTCGGGCAATTCGCCCGAGGTTTTTCGTAGGGGCAAGATTCTACCCCGCCCGCCGGAATTACAACCGGAATCACAATAGGGCCGCGGGCAGGGTAGAACCCTGCCCCTACGAAAGGCACCGCACATTCAATTCGCGCACAGCATAACAGCGTACACGCCCGAAAGCGACACATCCCTCCGCCGGTCGAGGCGGAACCACATGACCAAAACGCGCACAAGCCAAACGTCAAAAAGGAAGAGATTTTCAAGAGAAACCAATGGTTTCTCTTGAATTATTTTTTGCCTGCTTTTTGTCAAGACACTATAGTGCATGGCCTAGCCGCTCTTGGATCCCGCGAAGCGGGAACCTTAGCGCGGCTCGCCAGGTGAAAAGCAGGTCGCTCTCGGCGACACGAAGCAATAGGCCCGCAGGCCTAAGTAGAAATACCTGCATGGCACCCGCAAGGCAAAAAACCTTGACAAATCCCGTCAATTGCATTATTATCAAATATGGAACCAATGGAGGTGCCTTATGTCCTCAGACATCTACGACGTATTGCTCAACCCTACCCGCGTGCGCATCATCCAAACACTCTCGCTGAACACACAGGAAACCATCACCGCCAACGAAATCTGCGCCTTCCTCAGCGACGTACCGCGCACTACGCTCTATCGGCACATCAACGTTTTGATCGAGGCGAATATCCTGCACATCGTCGCCGAACGGAAAATCCGCGGCAGCGTCGAGCGGACACTTTCGCTCAACATTGCCGAGCTGGAAAAACTGAGCGAGGCGGAAGATGTCCCCGCGGTGGCCTTCCGCTTCCTCATGCTGACCTATGCCAAATTCGAAACCTATTTCAAAGACAAGCCCAATAAAAGCCGCGCCTCCATGCCAGACACCATCTTCCTCCGCAATACAATTCTGATGCTGAACGACAAAGAGTTTCAGAGCTTTCTGGCCGACCTGCGGGACGTGTTTGAAGCCTATACCTTCGAGGGTCCGACAGAAGACCGGAAACCGCGCGATATCTCCTTCATCTGTGCCCCGCCTGAGCAAAAAGAGGATGACCTCGCATGAATATCTTTCTTGCCGTCTCCGCCGCCGAGAGCGCAACGATCGACAACGGCAAATATTGGGCCGCTCACCTCGCAAAACTAGGTGAGCATACAGAGACGAAGAGCATCCCCGACAGCACCTACCGCGCCAGAGCACACCATAAAGCCGTCTGCGAAGCGGCGGATCAATTCATTCAATCACTCAAACAATAAGGAGGAACTTATCATGGCAAACTACATCAGCGAAGCAATCACCATCGGCAAAGGCACCCCGTGGGAACTGGAAGGCATCCTCACCATCCCGGCGGAGGCCAGCGCGGCATATCCCGCCCCGGCGGTCGTCCTCGTCCACGGCTCCGGCCCGCAGGACAAGGATGAGACGCTTTTCGAGAACAAGCCCTTCCTCGAAATCGCCGAATATCTCTCCGCCAACGGCATCGCCGTAATCCGCTACGACAAACGCACCCTCATACACGGCGAACAGATGATGGAAACCCTCGGCGCAAATCTCACCGTCTGGGAGGAGACTATCGAAGACGCGATCTTCGCCGCAAACCTCGCCAAAGCCGACCCGCGCATCGACGCCGACCGCGTATTCATGCTCGGGCACAGCCTCGGCGGATGTCTCGCCCCGCGCACCCACGTCATGGGCGGCAATTTTGCGGGGCTGATTCTCTTCGCCGCCTCTCCGCGGCTCTTGACGGATATCATCATCGAGCAAAACAACATGGTACTCAGCTCGATGGAAGATGGGCCCGAAAAAGCCCTCGTGCAAATCCAAGTAGACGAACTCATCAAAGAAATCCGCACGATTTCGGCCCTGACGGAAGCTGAATCCAAAGAAAAGCTCTTCCTCGGGCAACCCGCCTATTACTTCTGGGAAATGGAACAACACCCCTTCGCCGACTATGCGGCCCGCACCGATGTCCCCATGCTCGTCATGCAGGCCAGCAACGACCTCCAAGTGCTCACCAACGTCGATTACGCGCTCCTGCAAGATCTGCTCGGCAAGAAAGATAACGTAACCTTCAACCTCTACGAAGGCCTCAACCACCTCTTCATGCCCTCCACGGTCAAGCACATCACAGAGGTCCTGGCAGAATATGAAAAACCCGCACACATCGAGCCAGTCGTGTTGCAGGACATCGCGACATGGGTCCGTTCGTTTGGAGATTAGGCCGCAGACAGAAGAAGCGCCGGAGCAGTTGCTCCGGCGCTTCTTCTGTCATTCACAGATCATATCCACATGCGGAATCCCATCTTCCAGATATTCCGCACTCACCGCCCGGAACCCGACACCCGCATAAAACGGGATTGCATACGTCTGGGCCGAGATTTTGATGCGCGCCTCGTTCCACTCAGTCCGTGTAAAATCCAGTGCTCGTTGCATCAGTTCTTTCGCGATACCTCTGCCTCTATAGCCTTCAGCCACCACAACCCGGCCAATCGAAGCTTCCGCGAAGCTGATGCCCCTCTCCAACACGCGGAGACATCCGACCAGTTCACCATCTTCAAAGGCCATCAGATGATGTGCGGTTTTATCCTTTCCATCAACATCCGAATAAGCGCAGGCCTGCTCGACAATAAAAATCTCCTGCCGCAGCCGGAGGATTTGATACAGTTCGATATTGGTCAACTCGTCAAATCGCTTCATGACGTAACACATCTCTACACCCCCGGGTCAGGATCAGAATCCAGCGTGATGAGGTAATCATAAAACGGCATCAAAAAGCGATATCCATCGACCAGGCGATCTGCCAAGTTCCGAGAGAATATCTCCTCCCCATTCTGTCCGGCGTGGAGGAGAATCAAGGATTTCTTGTTATACCAATCAGCTGTTTTCTCTGTCGGCGCTTCTTTTTTCCGCTTATACTCCTCCCCGTCCAACGCAAACTCGCTCTGTTTGTCCAAGGGGGCGATTAGCTGTTCGAATTTCTTGGGATCCCGGTCAATCCGCGCACGGAGTTTCGCCATCGTGATCGGCTTCGCCTGATAATAGCCAAGACCATAGCGCCAACCCTCGGGAAAAAGTTCGAACCAGAACACCGGCGTCGCCGTCCACTCTTCGCTGGGCCGCTCCATAGAAAACCACATGTTGCACCGATATGGTTCCCCGTCTCGCACGCGCCGCGCGTCTTTGTAAATGCGCGAGACTTTATGGATGAGCCCATGGTCCGGATATTCCGCCGTAATCCGCTCAAACACCTCTCGCCCCAATGCCTTCATTGGGGCCTGGAAATCCTGCTGAAATCTCTCTTTATTCTCCTCAAACCAAACCTTCTGATTGTTGAACCGAAGCTCCCACATAAAATCAATCGTACGGGACGAAAAACCCTGGAACATAGTACCATCCTTTCGATAACGCGCACATAGAATATGAAACCGCATACCCGCCCCGATGGCGCGGACAAGCCAGTTTATTTTACCATGGAACATACCGGATTTCCAGCGCACCGTGCAAAGGCGTTGCGCAATACGTCTATCCACTTCACTATCTGATCGAGCGATTCGTCAAAAATACGACACCGTTCGGCGTTGTAGTGGCCTCTCATTTTGCCGCCCTACACCGCCAGTTCAAATTGGCTATTGTAAAGCTCCGCGTAAATCCCGCCCCGCTCCAGCAACGCTTTGTGAGTCCCGCTCTCTACAATATCCCCATCCCGCATGACCAAAATGAGGTCCGCATTCTTAATAGTAGACAGACGATGCGCAATCACAAAAGATGTACGCCCGACCATCAGTTGATCCATTGCGGCCTGAATGAGGTGCTCCGTGCGCGTATCCACAGAACTTGTCGCCTCGTCCAAAATCAGCATCGGCGCGTTTTGAATCATGGCTCTGGCAATGGTGACCAGTTGTTTCTGCCCCTGTGAGAGGCTGGCCTTCTCATTGAGCGGCGTATCATAGCCTAGAGGCAAGGTCTGGATGAAATGATGCAGTCCCACCGCTTTGCACGCGGCTTTTACCTCAGCATCTGTCACCCCTTGTTTGCAATAGACAATATTCTCCCGAATTGTGCCTTCAAACGTCCAGGTATCCTGCAACACCATGCAAAACTGGTCGTGCACATTTTCGCGCGGCACTTGGTTGATCGGGATCCCGTCAATCAAAATCTCCCCGGCGTTCAGTTCATAAAACCGCATCAGCAAATTAACGATCGTGGTTTTCCCGGCCCCCGTCGGCCCGACAATCGCGACTTTCTGCCCGGCCTTCATCTCTGCGGAAAAATTATGAATGATTATTTTCTCAGGCACATACCCAAACTGCACATGGCGAAACGCAATATCGCCTTTGACATCGGTCAGGTGTTTTACTTTTTGGCTTTCATTGTCCATCTCCGCCTCGTCAAAAAAGTCAAATACCCGTTCACTGGCGGCGGCTGTTCTTTGGAGATTCTGAAAAGCCTGCGCGATCTGAGAGAGCGGCTGCGTCAACAGGCGGATATAGATCATAAACGCGACAATCACGCCAAACTGTATGCTCCCATTCATCGCCAAGAGCGCGCCCACCACGCAGACCGCAACATAGCCGAAGTTGCCGATAAACATCATCAGCGGCATCATCAGACCCGACATAAACTGGCTCTTCCACCCGCTGTCAAACAGGCGCTCGTTGATCTCCTCAAACACCCGCTTGGCCTCCCGGGACCCGTTATATGCCTTAACCACCTTGTGCCCGGAATACATCTCTTCAATATGCCCGTTTACAGCACCCAAATCCTTCTGCTGGCGCACGAAATACTTCTGAGACTTCCCCATCACAAAGCCCATGCTCACAAACCCAATCATACTCGCCCCAAGCGCGACGAGGGCCAATATCCAGCTGTTGTAAAACATCATCACAGCCGACCCCGCAAACATCGTAACAGACGTGACAAGGCTCCCAATGCTCTGGTTCATCGTCTGCCCGATGGTGTCCACATCGTTCGTCACCCGGCTGAGGATATCCCCATAGCTGGTCCGATCGAAATAACTCAGGGGCAGTCTATTGATTTTCTGCGAAATCCCCGTGCGCATTTTCTGGCTGATTCTCTGCGTCACCGTCGCCATCATATATCCCTGCGAAAAGTTAAGCAAGAGCGAGGCCGTATATAGTCCAACCAGCAGCAAGCCAATCCGACCCACCGCGCCCAAGTCAATCGCACCGACCATCGGCGCCCCGTCGATCAGCGCGGGTAGACCATATATGATCTCATTCGTCATCGCCCCCAGCCGATCCGGGCCGATAATCTGCATCACCGTGCCCATTCCGGCCAAAACAAGGGCAAGCGCAACCACTGGCATATCTGTTCTGCAATAAGCAATCAGCTTACCCCAAGTCTCGCGAAAATTCTTTGGCTTTTCTACCACGCTTCCGAGTCCGGAGCCTCTGAAACCGGGCCCCTGCGGACCTCGTTGGCCTCTGTTCGTCTCTTGTCCACTCACAGCGCTAGCTCCTCCTCGCTCAATTGACTCATCGCAATCTGCCGATAGACCTCACACTGTTGCAGCAACTCTCTGTGGCGGCCATGTCCCACAATTCTACCCTCATCCAGCACAATGATCTGGTCGGCGTCTAAGATAGTCCCAATGCGCTGCGCCACGATCATGCTGGTGACGCCCGCCGTCTGCTGTTTCAGTTCGCTCCGCAGAACCCGGTCGGTTTTATAGTCCAGCGCCGAAAAGCTGTCGTCAAAAATATAAATCTCAGGCGCCCGGCAGACCGCGCGGGCAATCGAAATCCGCTGTTTCTGCCCACCGGATAGATTCGTGCCGCCCTGAGCAATCTCGGCTACGTAAGTACCTTCCATCGTCTCCACAAAGTCTGTTCCCTGCGCGATTGCGACCGCTTTTTTGATCTGGTCAGTCGAATAGCCATCCCCGCCATTTTCCCCGAACGCGACATTCGACGAAACCGTCCCCTTGAACAACACCGCCGTCTGCGGCACATATCCGATTTTGTCGCGCAGCGCTTCTCCCTTGTACGCACGGACATCTACGCCATCTACCAACACTTCGCCCTCCGTCACATCAAAAAAGCGAGGCACCAGATTAACCAAGGTCGACTTCCCGCTCCCGGTAGAGCCGATAAATGCGATTGTCTCGCCCTGTTTCACCGTAAAGCTGATGTCCTTCAACACATAGGCCGCCGCATCCGGATATTTGAAGCAGACGTTGCGAAACGTCACCTCCCCCTTCACGCCGGGCAGACCTTCCCTCCTCTGCCCGTCTACGATGCTAGGCGCAGTATCCAGAACCTGGCATATCCGCTTCGCCGAAACACTGGCGCGGGGCAGCATGATAAAAATCATAACCAGCATCGTAAAAGACATAATCACCTGCACAGCATAGTTAGAAAACACTACCATACTGGCAAAAATAGTCAACCTGTCCGGACTCTGCGCCGCGTCGATCAAATACGCGCCAATCCAATAGATCGCGAGGGTGGTTCCGCTCATGATTAACATGAGCATCGGCATCATCACCGCCATGGCGCGGCTGGTGTAAAGCTGGGTCGCCGTCAGTTCGCCATTCGCTTCCTCAAATTTTGCCTCCTGATACCCTTCCGCATTATACGCTCTAACCACCCGAAGCCCCGTCAAATTCTCCCGCGTGACACGATTCATGTTGTCGATCAACATCTGCATCTTCTTGAATTTCGGGATCACAAAGAACATGAGGAACCCGACCATGACCGTCAAAATCGCCACCGCCACGCCGGTTGCCGCCGTCCATTCTAGGCCCTGCCCGGCGATCCGCGTCATCGCCCAAACCGCCATAATCGGCGCCCGGACTGTGACCGTTAAGCCCATAGTAAGGAGCATCTGCACCTGCGTAATGTCGTTTGTGGAGCGAGTAATCAAGCTGTCCGTAGAGAAAGTATTGATCTCCTCCATAGAAAAAGAGTCCACCTGATTGAACAGCAGACTACGCAGCCGCCTCGAAAACCGCGCGCCGATCACGGCGGCAAAATACCCAACAATCACCGCGGCCATCAAACTGCCCAGCGTCGCCAGGAGCATCATACCGCCGGTCCGCCAGATATCGCCCATCGCACTGCCGGGTGTCTGCACCAGCTTAGTAATCTCGGCCATATATTCCGGAATGGAGAGCTCCATCCACACCTGCGCAACGATAAACAGCAGACTGACCAGTACCATCAGCCACTCTCTGCGTGTGAGATATTTAAGAATTCTTATCATCGAAGCGCCACCCCACCTTTGATCCTTGCTCTCAGTCTACCACAGAATGCGTAGCACTTCCATAGCTCATTACTCTCTATAGAAAAAGCAAATACCCCTACAGCCTGGACAGCTGTAAGGGTACCCATTTTGGTTGCGGGGACAGGATTTGAACCTGTGACCTTCGGGTTATGAGAGCGTAAAAAGAACTTGGATAGGGTTAGCTCAAATGCGGAACCCATTGATATTACAGGGTTTTCTGTTTTTGCTTTAGGTAGTCATAGGGTCGTTTGAGGGGGCATAAGTTGCAAACTTCCCCCTGATTTCCCCCCGGATTCCATAAGGGTTTTATGCCGCTTCAAAAATGACCTCGCCTGTTTTCTTGACGTGTGCCAAAAATCCGCTTGGGTCGCTGGTTTCATCCATCAAATGCGGTTCAATATTGATGCTGACTTTTCGTGTCAGACCGTGCAACATGGAGGCTGTTTCCAACCAGTTGCCGCCATAGTCATGTACGATAATCGCAATGTCAATGTCGCTAAATTCATGTGGTACTCCATTGGCATAGGAGCCAAAGAGTATGACAGCGGTGGGGGACAAAATTTTCTGAACTTCATCGGCATATCGTGCCGCTAATTCTCTAGCTGTTTCTTTATCCAACATAGCAAATCCTCCGTTTCGTCCAAAAGCTGTTTACAGTATTCCGTGGTTAGCGTTGCCATGATTTTTGTTTTGTATTCGGGGTATCGCGCCTGTATTTGTAGGGGCGTAAGTTTGTCTAGGACTGATAGTTGAAGCTCTGACAGGTCGTCGAATACTCCGCCGAACGTTGCCAGTCTTTGCAGGTCGTGAATGCGTGGTGGGATTTCATTTGTGTTTTTCGCAATCGTTGCCTTGAACGCCTTTTCAATAATCAGGTGACAGACGAATCCCATATGCAATAGCCGATTTTTCTCTAGCAACGCCTTGGCAGTAATCAAATCATCTTCGCATAAGTCGAGCCAATAATCAACTTTATCGAACATAGAAACCTCCCCACCTTTCCTCTTTAATCTGTTATACCCTTATTATACAACAAATCTATCTATCATGTCTCTACTATAACACACTCAACCGTTTCCGTCAAAAGACGGAGCGGTTGTTTTCGTTTCTGTTGGCTATCGTATATCCTCAATTTTTGCTTAGATATTCTAACTGTATAAGCAAGCCGGCATATAGGGGAA